>OGOZ01001993.1_pt1 | contig 10536 bp, 10 predicted proteins | sample 1552801 | NCBI WGS metagenome assembly OGOZ01 (sample SAMEA2580196, study PRJEB22360) | human gut metagenome | biome: human gut; feature: human-associated habitat; material: faeces | place: Denmark | collected 2008/2010
CAGCACCGACGATGGGGTGCATGAGTCTGGTCGCCATAGCAGGAGGTATCGGTGCAGCAGCCGTTGGTGATGAACACCAGATCGTCCTCGATGAGGTCGATAGAGATTTTTCCCTTTCCGTGTTTCATAGTACCATTATCGTATATTCAAATTCTAAACTGAAACGAAACTTTTGAAAATCCGGGCAGTTTCGTTTCAGTTTAGAATTGCTTGCTACACTCTCCGCAGAAAATGTCGAAATAACGGTTTTTAAGGGAGTGACAGACTTGAACTATGAAATAGCCTATTACAGTTTATCAGGCAATACAGAAAAGCTGGCATACGGCATTGCAAAGCGTCTTCCGGAAAATCAAGCTTTTTTGACGAACCTGCAAGAGGAAGAAGTTACCCTTGCGGCCGATGTGTATTTAGTAGGATTCGGCATAAACAACGGTACAGTCCCGCTAAAAGTCATGGACGCATTGGACCGGCTGGCCGGAAAGAAGATATTCCTGTTTGTGACCTGCGGCATAGAGCCAAGTGAGGAATACAAGCGGCTTATCGAGCGCAAGATCGAACCTTTTCTGCCGGACGAATGCGACTATTGCGGCATTTTGCTGTGTCGAGGTCAGATAGCGGAGGAGGTGCTGAGCAAAATCCAAAGACAGTTCGCACAGCAACCGGACGATCCTGCCATCAAAAAAATGATCTCCGAGGCAAAATTGTCCGAGGGGCATCCCGATGAAACGGATGCGGAAAACGCAGTGAGGTTTATCCGGGAAAAGCTTGATTCTTTCTAACCGGCAAGCAGCATTTCAAAGATTCATTACATAAAAAGGAGTTTTTACCATGAGAAAAGTTAAGATCATCACCGATTCCTGCGCAGACCTGAGCGCAGAGCAACTCGAAAAATACGACATCGACTACGCCAGAATGTCCACGATCGAGGATGGCAAAGAGTCTCCGGCGCTTCTCACATGGACACCCGCAGAAGCACACAGACTTTACGAGACGATCCGTGGCGGAAAGCGTATCACGACAGCGCAGGTTTCCGTTGAAGAATTCAAAAGCTGTTTGAAAAATATCTGGGGCTTTATCAGTTAGGGGCTGTCTATACAGGCCTTTTTGCTGTTCTTGGACATGCCTATCCGATCTGGTACGGCTTCAAAGGCGGCAAAGGATTTCTCGTCAGTCTTTCAACGATTTGGGTAACAGACTGGCGGGTCGGTCTGATCGTGACCGGAATGATGGTTGTACTGCTGCTTACCACAAAATATATGTCGCTTGCTACTGTTGCTGCGACGCTCTGCAGCCCATTGCTTCTGCTGCTGTTCAAAGCACCTGTATCCGTAATTTTGATAGACGCTGCAATCGTTATTTTTGTGGCGCTGCGGCATAAGGAAAACTTCAGGCGCTTGAAAGCCGGAACAGAATCAAAGTTTACATTAAGCACGCACTGATAAATTTACAGAACAGGGACGATGCTTCGAGGAGGTAATGAACTTATGTCTGAAAAATATATTCTTTATAATCCCTGTGCAGGCGGTCCGGAGACCGAGAAAGCCGTAAAAGCCTTGCAGGATGCCAATGAAGGGGCTGTGGCGATCAATATTTGCCGCATCATCAGTTATAAGACTTTTTTTAACGGATTAGACCCGAATGACACTGTGATCTTATGCGGCGGAGACGGCACCCTGAATCGTTTTGTCAACGATGTTAACGGAATGAACATTCCCAATAAGCTCTACTACTACCCCACGGGAACCGGCAACGATTTTGCGAGGGATGTCGGGCAAAAACCGTTTTCGGATCCAACGGTTTGCCTCAACCCATATTTTGAACGGCTACCTCGTGTAAGCGTTAAAGGAAAGTCTGAATTGTTCCTGAACAATGTCGGTTTCGGCATTGACGGTTATTGCTGTGAGGTTGGAGAAAAGCTCCGAGAGGAAAACAAGAAGAGGAAAAAGCCCAAGCCGGTAAATTATACGAAGATCGCCATCACCGGGTTGCTGTTTCACTATAAGCCCAAGAATGTGACCGTCGTTGTTGACGGCAAACGCTATCAATATAAAAAAGTGTGGCTTGCCTCTGTCATGAACGGCAGGTTCTATGGCGGGGGTATGATGCCGACGCCGGAGCAGTACAGATTACGTGAAGACGGAAAGGTATCCATTCTGATATTCCACGATGTCGGCAAACTGCGTGGACTAATGATCTTTCCGTCGATTTTCAGCGGCAAGCATCTGAAGTATACGAATCAGATGACGATTCTGGAAGGAAAGACCATTCAAGTGAAATATAATGAGCCGGCACCGCTTCAGATCGACGGCGAAGTTGTACCGGAAGTCATGGAATATACGGTTCGGTCATGCGTTTCACCGGCAGAGAAAGCAAAACAGGACAGTGAAATGGCAGCTGTATAAATGCGAAGATAAACGATATTATAATGGCGACAGGCCGATGGGAGATATTACATATGCATAGGATATTCAGAAAAGATCAGGTATTGACGATACCGAATTTATTAAGTGTGATACGCTTGGCGCTGATTCCGCTGATCGTGTGGCTATATATAGGAAAGCAGGAATATTCTGCTGCAGTGGCTGTGATTTTAATCTCCGGTGCAACGGATATTATTGACGGATTCATCGCCCGCAAATTCAATATGGTGTCAGACCTCGGAAAGATTTTGGATCCCGTGGCAGACAAGCTGACGCAGGCTACGGTGATCCTCTGCTTGACGGTGAAATATCGCTGGATGCGCGGATTGATTGTTCTCTTTGTGGTCAAGGAGATCATTATGGCCGTGCTCGGGTATATGGCAATTCAAAAGAAAGATGTTGTTAACAGCGCAAAATGGTATGGCAAGCTCAACACCGTGGTTCTGTATCTGGTTATGACGTGCCTTATCTTGTTCCCGAGTATATCGGAAACGGTGGCAAATGTTCTGATCGGAATTTGCATTTGCGTTATGCTTATGTCCCTTACGCTGTACATACGGTTTTACCTGAATCTGTTCCGCACGAACTGAATCAGCAAACCACAGATCCAAGGAGGGATAAAATGGTTGTTGTTTACATACTGCTTGGCATTCTCGCCGTCCTGCTGCTCTATATTTGCTTCCTTGCAATTTGCAGCCTATGCGTCGATCCGAAAAAAGAATATGAGAAAAACAGCCGTTTTTACCGCACACTGCTTACAGCGCTTCTGCCGCTGCTTTGAAGGTGCTGCGAATCAGAGTATATACAAGCGGACTGGAGAAGATACCTAAGAATCAAAAGCTGATGTTTGTCGGAAACCATCGCTCCAATTTTGACCCGATCATTGAGTGGCTTGTGCTGAAACCGTGGGATATTGCGTTTATCTCAAAAGGCGAGAATTTTAAGATTCCGTTTTTCGGACGAATTATTCGGAAATGCTGCTTTATGCCGATCGACCGGGAGAACCCGCGAAAGGCATTGAGGACGATCAATAAAGCTTCTGATCTGCTTCAGAGCGGCGAGGTCTCTATCGGTGTATATCCGGAGGGCACCCGAAGCAAAACCGGAGAATTGCTCCCGTTTCACGACGGTGTTTTCCACATTGCCAAAAAGGCCGGCACACCGATTGTCGTTATGTCCATCAGGGGAACGGAACAGATCCATAAGAATGTCCTACGCCGGCATTCCGATGTATATTTGGACATCGTGCAGGTGATTCCTGCAAGCGATGTGGAAAACGGAACCACACATACGATCGGCGCAGAAATACGGAATATGTTGCTCGATAGTATAAAAGATAAATAATACAGTAGTTTTATTACGAGGGGTCACAACCATACTCAAGCGAACGATAACCGGTGCGTTTATAACAGCCGCCGTTTACTTAATCCTATTCTATTCTTACATACCGGCGGTCATTTTGGTGGCTACCGCCATCCTTTGCGCCTTTTCGGTGTATGAAATATACCGCGCAACCGGCACAATCGAAAATGAAGTGATGTTTACTGTTTCTATGCTCATTGCCGTTTTGGCTGCTTTCGTACACATTCCCCGTTCCGAGATCGTACTGACGGTGGCATTTATTTTTGCAACTGTAGCATCCATTTGGCTGATGATACGGCAAAAACATTGCAGCTTGGACTCTCCCGTCAAGGCATTTTTCATTGTGCTCCTGATCATTGTGCTCTTTAAAGCCATTCCGGAGCTGAGAAGCCTGAATAGCGGACTGTATTATCTGATTTTTGCTGTCACATTGTGCTTTGTCACGGATGTCGCCGCCTATCTGATCGGGCGAGGTTTGGGACGGCATAAGCTAATGCCGAAGGTAAGCCCAAATAAGACCATAGAAGGCTCCCTTGGCGGCCTATTGTTCGGGGTGCTATTGGCACTGCTTGGCGGGATCGTTGTTGAGAAATTTGTAAAGATTGAAGTAAATTACGGAACGCTGGCACTTTGGGCGCTTATGACCTCCGTTGTCGGCCAGTTCGGTGATCTGTCTATGTCAGTGATCAAACGTATTTGCGGCATCAAAGACTATGGCAATCTGCTGCCGGGACACGGCGGTATACTGGACAGGTTTGACAGTCATTTATTTGCCGTTCCGTTTACTTATCTTTTCTGCACATACGCAGGCGGCTTCTTTTTATAAGCGCAGGAGGAATCATCTATGAAAAAATACCGTGCCGGGATCGACATCGGCTCCACGACCGTAAAGCTTGTGGTACTTGATGACGCCGATGAGATCCTTTACGGAGAATACAGACGGCATCAGGCCCACACGCAGGAAACCCTATCCACTTTGTTGGAAGAAGCCAAGAAATCTGTTGGGGAATGTGAACTGCAGGTTTGCATTACCGGCTCCGGTGCGATCAATCTGGGGAAAGCGTTGGATATTTCCTTTGTCCAGGAGGTCGTTGCCGTCGCTACAGCCCTGAAAAAATGTGCGCCGCAGACGGATGTGGCGATTGAACTTGGCGGCGAGGATGCTAAGATCATATACTTTACCGGCGGATTAGAGGAGCGAATGAACGGTGTCTGCGCCGGCGGAACCGGCTCTTTCATCGATCAAATGGCATCGCTGCTGCAAACGGATGCCGCCGGACTGAATAGAGAGGCTGAGCAGTACAAGCAGATCTACCCGATCGCAGCACGCTGCGGCGTATTTGCGAAAACAGATATTCAGCCCTTGATCAATGAAGGGGCAACCAAAGCGGACCTTGCAGCATCTATTTTTCAGGCAGTCGTGAACCAGACGATCTCCGGTCTTGCCTGCGGAAAGCCGATCCGGGGATGCGTGGCATTTCTCGGAGGTCCGCTGCATTTTCTGCCGGAACTGAAAAAGGCATTTGTACGGACTCTTGGTTTGACAGCGGAAACGACTGTTGATCCGGATCACTCCCATCTGTTTGCCGCCATGGGCGCTGCAATGGAAAGCACGGAAAAAGACACTGTCCCAATCGACACCCTGATCGAGCGTCTGAAAAACGGCGTCTCGATCTCTTTTGAAATGCCCCGGCTTCCGGCTCTATTTGAAAGTCACGCAGAATATGAGCAGTTCTGCTGCAGACACGCTCGGGCTTCCGTTGCCCGTGGTGAGCTTTCCGCCTATCGAGGGAACTGCTATCTGGGAATCGACGCTGGTTCTACGACAACCAAGATGGCGCTGATCGGGGAAAACGGTGAACTGCTGTATTCTTACTACACGAACAACAACGGCAACCCAATCGAGGCGGCAAAAAAGGGTATCCACGAACTGCAAACGCTAATGCCGGGGAATGCAAAAATCGTCCGGGCGTGCTCTACCGGCTACGGAGAGGCACTGCTGCAGGCTGCCTTTTCTCTGGATGACGGAGAAGTGGAAACGATTGCTCACTGTACGGCCGCTTCTTTCTTCGATCCAAAAGTGGACTGTGTGCTGGACATTGGCGGTCAGGATATGAAATGTATCCGTCTGAAAAACGGTGCTGTGGACAGTATCATGCTTAACGAAGCCTGCTCCTCTGGCTGCGGTTCCTTTATTGAAAACTTTGCAAACTCTTTAGGATATACTGCAGAAGAGTTCGCACAAACCGCACTATTTGCCGAACACCCGGTTGACCTCGGTACCCGGTGCACGGTTTTCATGAATTCCAATGTCAAGCAGGCACAAAAAGAAGGTGCCTCGGTTTCGGATATTTCCGCCGGCCTTGCCTATTCCGTGATCAAAAACGCTTTGTATAAGGTCATCAAGCTGTCCTCGGCGGAGGAGCTTGGCAGCCATATCGTCGTGCAGGGCGGTACTTTTCATAACAAGGCTGTCTTGCGGGCGTTTGAAGAAATTGCCGGTGCAGAAGTGATTTGCCCGGATATTTCCGGCGTGATGGGTGCTTTCGGTGCCGCATTGATCGCCAGACGCAATTACACCGGAGCACCGACACCGACTAAGATGCTTTCACTGGAGCAGATCGAGGCGCTGACCTATTCCTCTTTCACAAGACGCTGCGGCGGCTGTGCCAACCATTGTATGCTGACGGTAAATGTTTTTGACGGAGAGCGCCGCCACATCACAGGAAATCGCTGTGAAAAGATGGTCGGCAATGCCGAGCGGAAAAAAGCTGCACCCAATATGGTTGAATTCAAGCGCCGATGCATATTTGGCTATGAGCCGCTTGCAGAGTCAGCTGCCGCACGGGGGACGATCGGTATTCCCCGGGTGCTGAACCTATATGAAAACTACCCGTTTTGGGCAACCTTTTTCAAACAGCTGCATTTCCGGGTCATCTTATCCCCCTTTTCAAGCCGAAAGATCTACGAGCTTGGGATGGAGTCAATCCCATCCGAATCGGAATGTTACCCCGCAAAGCTGGCGCACGGCCATGTACAGTGGCTCATCAACCAAGGCATCAAAACGATCTTTCACCCCTGCGTATTCTACGAACACCAGGAAACGCTGGGAGCACAGAACCATTTTAATTGCCCCATTGTTGTTTCATATCCTGAAAACATCAAAAACAATGTGGAAGCCGTTACCAATGGAGCCGTGCGCTACATACGCCCATTTATGGCGTTTACCGATGAAAAGACGGTTGCTGACCGCATGGTAAAGCTCTGCCGTGAGGAATGGAATATTCCCGTACCGGAGGTGCATGCGGCAGTAAAAGCGGCATGGGCAGAACAGCAGCGGGTCAAGGCAGATATTCGTACGGAAGGCAAGCGCCTGCTCAATCAGATGAAGCATAACGGCGAGTGCGGAATCGTGCTGGCGGGGCGGCCGTATCATATCGACCCCGAAATCAACCACGGGATCCCGGAACTGATTGCCTCCTACGGTCTGACGGTTTTTACTGAGGATAGTCTTCCCATCGATTTTGAGCCGTCCCGGCCCTTGCGTGTTGTGGATCAGTGGGTATATCATTCCCGGCTGTACAATGCAGCGGAATTTGTCTGCCAACATGATAAATTGGAGATGATTCAGCTCAATTCTTTCGGATGCGGACTTGATGCCGTAACGACAGATCAGGTAAGCGAGATTCTGGAGGCTTCCGGCAAGCTGTATACGCTTTTGAAGATCGACGAGGTCGCCAATCTCGGCGCTGTCCGTATCCGAATCCGCAGCTTGCTCTCTGCTATGGCTATGCGAAAGCAGGATCAAAGCAGGGCGACGGCAAAGCCTGTGGCGTATCACCGAACAGAGTTCACCAAAGAAATGCGGGAAAAGGGGTATACCATTCTTGCGCCGCAAATGAGTCCGATCCATTTTGATATTTTGGAGCCCGTGTTCCGCAAGCACGGATATAACCTGGTTGTTCTGGACAATGACAATCGCAGCGCTGTGAATATGGGACTCAAATATGTCAATAACGATGCCTGCTATCCTTCTATTACGGTGGTCGGACAATTTATGGATGCCGTACTTTCCGGCAAATATGATACCGACCGTTTGGCAATCGTTATGACACAGACCGGCGGATGCTGTCGTGCCAGCAACTATGTATCCTTCATTCGCCGTGCCTTGGATAAGGCCGGATACTCCCATATTCCGGTCATTTCCCTGAACGCCAACGGGATGGAGAAAAATGAGGGTTTCAGCCTGTCCGCCGGTTTAGTCACGGATGCCGCAAAAACGATCGTCTACGGAGATCTTTTTATGCGCTGCCTGTACCGTGTGCGACCGTATGAGGTCATACCCGGTTCTGCCGATGCGCTCCATAAAAAGTGGCAGGATATTTGCATCGACTCACTCATAAATTCAAAAACGCAGTACACCTATAAGGAAGTATGCCGTGGAATCGTCAATGCGTTTGACAGCTTCCCCATCGATGAAACGATCCGTAAGCCGAGGGTCGGCATTGTCGGTGAGATCCTTGTGAAGTATATGCCGCTGGCAAACAACCACTTGGTGGAACTGCTGGAACGGGAAGGTGCCGAGGTTGTTGTTCCGGATCTGCTGGACTTCTTCAATTACTGTGTTTTCGGCTCCCAATACAAGGCGGAATACCTCGGCACCAAAAAATCTTCGGTCATCGTATCCAAGGCGGCAATAAGGCTGATTGCCGCTCTGCGCAAACCGGCAACTGATGCGCTGAACGAAAGCAAACGGTTTGAGGCCCCATTGTCTGTTTACCGGATTGCTGAAATGACAAAACCCTTTTTGTCTTTGGGCAATCTATACGGTGAGGGGTGGTTCTTAGCCGGAGAAATGATCGAACTGATCACACATGGCACGCCGAATGTAGTTTGTATTCAGCCGTTTGCGTGTCTTCCAAACCATGTTGTAGGCAAGGGCGTGATCAAAGCGCTGAAAAAAGCATACCCGCAAAGCAATATTGCTGCGGTGGATTATGACCCCGGTGCCAGCGAGGTCAATCAGCTGAACCGCATCAAGCTTATGCTGTCCACAGCAAAGAAAAACATAGGTCTCGATGGCTGACGAAATGAAGCAAAACGGAGTTTTTTCTCCGGTTTGTTTCGTTTCAGTTTAGAAATGGACAGTATACTCACCACAATGAACGAAAAGGAGTCGGGTAAGTATGAAAGAAGTTAAGTCACCGAGAAAACCCCTGATCTATTATTACGGCATTGTTTTGTTGGTCATTCTGGTTTTCAACATGGTCATCTCTCCGTTGCTTGCAAATGCCAGAGTGAAAGAGGTTGATTACGGTACCTTTATGAAGATGATCGAGGATAAAGATATCGGCAGCGTAGAGGTTGCCGATTCCGAGATCGTATTCACAGACAAGGACAATACCCAGATCTACAAGACCGGCGAAATGAACGACCCCACCCTGACCGAGCGGCTGTATGCATCGGGAGCTAAATTCACACGGAATATTGAAAAAGGCATGTCTCCGCTGCTCAGCTTTTTCCTGACATTTATTCTGCCGATCCTGATCTTTGCTGCCCTCGGACAGTATATGGCGAAGAAAATGATGTCCCAGGCAGGCGGCCCAAATGCGATGGCGTTCGGTATGGGAAAAAGCAATGCCAAGGTCTACGTTCCGTCCACGGACGGCATCCGTTTTGCCGATGTCGCTGGTGAGGATGAAGCAAAGGAAAATCTTAAGGAGGTACTCACTCCGGACGAGTATGAGAGCATATTTGACAGTGGAAAATATGAAATAAAACTAAAAATCCTTGATATTTTCAGATAAAACAGTTAGTATATTCATGCTGAAAAAATATATTAAAAGAAAATATGTGATGACAAATTATTAAAGCGTGAATTAATTTAGATATGCTAGAGGATAAGGAGAAAAAAATGACAAAGGATGTAGTAGTATCATTAAAGGGCCTGCAGCTCGCACCGGACCAGCAGTCGGATGCGGTAGAGGTGATTGCCCCGGGAGAGTATTATATAAGAAACAACAAACACTATGTGCTTTTTGAGGAGATAATGGAGGGTGAGACCCAGACACTCAAAAATATGCTTAAATTCAATGACAATTATCTTGAGTTCACCCGCAAGGGACCTATGAGTGTACATATGATATTTGAGAAGGGAAAGAAAAACCTGACATATTATTATACACCGTTTGGAAGTATCCAGATAGGTATTGATGCCACAAGCATAGAGGTAAAGGAGACTGAGGACGAGATAAGGGCAGAGGTAAAGTATGCACTTGATGTCAACTATGAATTTGTAGGCGACTGTCACATCAATATAGCTGTGAAGAAAAAAGGCGCAGCAGTCAAAATTGCATAAAAGTCTGCCAAGCCTATGGGGTAAAAAATATATAAAGCATATATGGATAAAGCATATAAAAAACAGAGCATGTGAGGATGAAAGCCATCCCACATGCTCTGTTTATGTACATGAAAATTAAATCATGATATTATTTCTGCTTAGCCTTTTTGGCTGCCTCTTTAGCAGCTTTTCTTTCAGCCTTTGCAGCCTCCTCAGCCTTGAGCTGTTCGTTGGCCTTGCTGTAGTTTTCTGCCATTCTTGCACGGAAGCCTTTTTTCTTCTTAGGCTTCTCAAGAGGTCCTCTGATACCGCGGACAGCTGTGATGTAGATACCGCTGACAACGGCTTTGACTTCTTTTTTCACCGGAATGGTGTCGAAGATCGCTGCGTCTGCAACGAGTGTCATGATTCTCG
>OGOZ01001994.1_pt1 | contig 10532 bp, 10 predicted proteins | sample 1552801 | NCBI WGS metagenome assembly OGOZ01 (sample SAMEA2580196, study PRJEB22360) | human gut metagenome | biome: human gut; feature: human-associated habitat; material: faeces | place: Denmark | collected 2008/2010
TCATAATTGTCTCCGCAAATCCCGGGTTTCCCCCCCCCAGCCATAACGGCCGTTTTAGGTTATGTTAAGAGGTGACCGATGACTTGTCCGAGCATAAAACAGGCTTTAGACTTATTTGATGAGGGTTTGGCGGCAATGCGCAAAGAACAGCAGCGTTTTGCCTTCTATTATGAAAAGTCTTTTCGCAGCCATTGTTGTCTGGTTGCCTGCTGTGCCGAAATGATAGCTTCGCGTATAGACAGCATTGACGGGCAGAAGGCTTACATCCTTGGCCTTCTTCATGATTACGGCAAGATGGTGCGTGATGCGGACAATAAGGAATATTTTCACGGTTTGACCGGATATCACGAGATGAACCGGCTTGGTTTTGACGATGTCGCCAGAGTCTGTCTTACACATACTTTTCCTGATAAAGATTTCCGATATACCGAATACAGTTATCCGGAAATGCGCAAAACCAAAAAGCTTTTGGCCCAGATTGACTATGATGATTATGACCGTCTCATTCAGCTTTGCGACCTTTTGGTCGTCGGTATGGGATTTTCCAAAATAAAAGATCGGATGATTTTCGTCAAAGACAAATACCGTGTGCCGACGATGGTTATCAAGCGTCGCTATCGTCAGGCTTTGCGTCTTAAAAACTATTTTGATCGCCGCTGCGGCTGTGACATTTATCGTCTGCTTGGAGTTAATTAATGTTTCTGCCTTCTTGTCCGGAATTTGAAACTGCAAATTTTCAAGGAATTAACCGCAATGAATAATAATGTTCCTTCCATGAAACAAGCCGTCAATCTTTGGCTGGATGGTATCAAATATCGTCAGGAACATTTTGGTTTTCCGATAAAGGATGAATATATTTTTCATACCCAGGGAATCGCTTTTGCGTCAAGACAGATAGCTTCCCGCATGTCCGGCATGAATCCGGAGACAGCTTATATTTGCGGTTTGCTTCATGATTACGGCAAAAAATATAATGAACGCGAAATCGGCCGTTTCCATGGTTTGGTCGGTTTTCAGGAACTGTATGCCATGGGATTTGGTTTGCCTGCCCGTATTTGTCTTACGCATACTTTTGCCGATAAAAACATAAATTTTTGTGATTTTCCCTCCTATCCAAAAAAAGATTTAGACACATGCCAATCTTTGCTGACTGCTTTGGAATATGACGATTACGATCGACTTATTCAATTTACGGACAGGCTTTTTGAGGGGTTTACAATGATACCTTTTGCCGAGCGCGCTCAGGCTATCGGTCAGCGATATCATTTGACGGATGCGATTGTCGACAAATTGATAAAGGATGGTCAGGTTCTGAAAAATTATCTGGATCGCCGCTGCGGCGAAGATGTTTATAAAATCATAGGTCTTGCATAATGCAGAAGTTCTCTTATCATACCCATACAAACAGTTTCGGCGTTTATGACGGTCATAATTCTGCGACAGAAATGATTGCTGCTGCAGAAGCTGCCGGCTATACGGAAATTGGAATTTCCAATCATTTAATTTGTAAAAAGGGCATCAGTCGATTTTCACCACAATTCTTTGATGACTTTAAACAAGCCGAAACGGTGTATTTAAAAACTATAGATGAGATAAGGACAGCAGCCCAAAAATATAAAATTAAAGTTTATGTCGGTTTTGAAGTTGACTATTTTAAATCTGCCGATTGGCGCCGCGGTTTTGAAAAGCTTCGCAAGCGTTTGGATGTTGATTATCTTATAGGTTCAACGCATTGCTTATTAAATGATGATGCCGAATGGGTTCAAAATATTTATGAAATGGCTCGCAAACCTGTTTATGTTGATGATGAAACCAAACGAGAAGGTATCAGAAACTATTGGCTTAATGTCGTCGAATCGATAAAAAGCGGCTATTTTGATTTTATTGCCCATCTTGATGTAATTAAAATTTTTGGCATGGGGTTGGAACCCGAATGGGACGAATATAAGTGGCGGGTAATTGAAACCTTATCAGAAACCAAACAGCCCTATGAACTCAATACCAGCGGTTGGAATAAGGCCGGCGAACAACACCCGCATACCTGGATGCTTGCAGAATTGTCAAAACGTAATGTTCCGGTCGTTATCAGTGACGACGCTCATTCGACGGCAATGCTTGCGCAGCATTTTGACCGGGCTGAAAAACTTTTGACTGAACTTAACTATACGAATCGTTGGCGCTTGAATAAATAAGTTTTACACAAAACCATAAAATTAAGATTCAAGAAACGCTGTCTAACTCTTTGTTTTAAGAGTCGTTTTCAGATATATATTTTTTATGTTTATAACTGCCGAAATGGGGTTTTAAATTTATTTAAAAAATAGAAGTATAAATGATATAATAATTCAGGAGGTAATAAATGAAAGTAGCAGTTTTTTCAGACATACATGGAAATTATCAAGCGTTAGATGCAATATTAAATGATATAAAAAATGAGAATATTGATAAAATAATATTTTTAGGCGATTCAGTATCACTTGGTCCTTGCCCAAATGAATGCATTGATAGATTAATAAAAGAAAATGTAATATTTATAAATGGCAATCATGAATTATATTTATTAAATAGAAAATACTATGATGAAGATATGACTGAGATTGAAATAGAACATAATCTATGGGTCTTAACAAAACTAGATGATGAACAGTTAGAATTCATAGAAAAACAGCCATTAAGTTATTCACTTGTTATTAACAATAAAAAATATTTATTTATTTATTTCTTTATGGAAGATTCCATTTATCCATTTAAACATATAAGTATTTTTAAAACAAATGAATATAAAAAAGTATTCGATAGTATAGACTATGATTATTGCTTTTATGGACACTTTCATCAAGGAAGAATAGATAAATACAATAATAAATATTTCTATGGAATAGGGAGTAGCGGATGTGTTAAAAATAATAAAACATTCTATTATATAATTGATAAGGGAAATGTCTATAAAAAGGAGATAGAATTTGATAGAGATTTATTTAATGAAATATTATATAGTATAGACTATCCAGATAAAGATAATATATCAACAATTTTTTTTAATAAAAAATAGGCATCATTTTGAACTAGTCAAGAAAAAGTAGACAGTTTAAAAAGACACTTAAAACTCTGATTCGATTTTATATTGGATTGGGGTTTTATAATTTAATGCGTAACTAGGTCTTTCATAATTATAATAATCAATGTATAATTTTATTAGATTTGGAACATCATTAGAATGTTTTAAATCAAAATCAACAAACAATTCTTCTTTAATCCATCCGTTTAGTGATTCATTAACGGGATTGTCTGTAGGAGTTCCAGCTCTAGACATGGATCTTTGAATATTAAATTCATTTAGAAGATTGTTATAACTAGTGGAAGAATAAACTGCACCTTGATCTGTATGTAAGATTATAGGTTCTTTGATTTGTTCTTCTTTTATTTTACTTAAAACTTGATTTAAACCGTCATAATATGATTTAGTATCACCTTTACGAGAAACTAGTCCATACCCAACTATTTCTTTGTTCCAAGCGTCAAAATACAAAGTAAGCTCATAATAAACACCTTTAACTTTAAAAGCAGTCATATCGGATACAATTACTTCATATGATCTACTTAAATATTTCCATCCATTCCATACAAGATTATTAAATTTTTCATGTTCTTCATCAGGTTTCTTCCATTGATAATGTTTTCCTTGAGATTTAATATTTTCATATTTACAACATAAATGAACATGATTATTAGACCAAACTACACCATATTTATTTCTAGCATAGGCATTTATCCATCTATAACCATGAGACGGATGTTTTTTATGAATCTCTTTTATTAAATCTATATCTGATTGTCTTGATATCATTTTAGTTGTTGGATGTTCTTGCCTATATTTCCATTTATAATAACCAGATCTACTTACAGACATATATTCACATAATAATTTTATAGAATATATGTCTTTATATTCATTTATTATTTTATATTCTTGTTGAATGTAGTAATGAATTCCTTTTCTTGACCAACTCCTTTCACGTTGTAACCTTTTTTTAATCGAGCTATCTCAATATCTTTCTTCATCAATTCTATTTCTAATTCTTCTTCTCTTGATTTTGGTTTTCTTAAATATAATCCCATATTTTTATGGTGTTTAGATACTTTACCAGTATTTGATATTAATCCATCTAATCCTTTTTCTTCATAATCTTTTACCCAATAATAAATTCTTCTTCTAGAAACATTAAATTCGTCTGCCAATTTTGTAGTTGATTCGCCATTTAAATATCGCTTTACAATTATTTCTTTTTCTTCTGGTGACTTCATATTATTCTTACTCATAAAAAATCCTCCTTTTTTATTTATGATAACAAAAAATGTAGACTGTGTCTTTTTTAGACTGTCTACATTTATTTTATCACTTCATTTTTGTGTCTACTTTTATCTTACAACTTCACATTTCTACTATTTCTTATTGATTATTACTTTAATCTTTGTAGTTCTAGATGAATAACTTAATCTTACATCATCTCCAGTAACCATAACAGGAACTTCATATTCGCCTTCTGCTAAATCACTTAAATCAACATAAGCCTTAATATTCTCACTCTTTAATTTATCAAGTAAAGTTTTAACTCCTTTAACAACTACATTAACTTTAGTATCACTTTGACTAGAAGCAAGTGCTCTATATTTATCAGTATCTAAATTTTCAAATGTAAGTGGAATATCTTTAAATTCCTTAGATGTTTCTTTTTCCATTACAACTTTAATTGTAACATTTGTATTAGACATACTTCTTACACCATTAGGCTTTTCAATTGTTTCTTGATATGTTTTATCTTTACTTAAGCCATCAACATTGATATTAACTGTTATTTCGTCTATAGATTTTAATGTTTCATCATCACCATATAATGTAACAGTATTAACATTTGCTGATATTGAACCAATAGCACTTCCACTAGCTACATCTCCAACTGGAACTACTTTAATTGGAACAACCTTACTTGGTGAAGTAACAGTAACAGTAGCAGTAACTGTACCTGGAACTATTTCTATATTAGTAATTTCAGTACCCATTTCATCATATGCTACTAATTTAACATTTTCAAGTTTGTATTCACCTGGCTTATCAACATTAAGAGCATTTACATCAACTAATGCTTTAACACTAGCAACTTTCTCTAATTTTTCTTTATATGATTTAATTATTACTGTATCTCTATCAAGTTTAACACTACTTATAACAAGTGTTTCATTAAGTTTATCTTTATTAAGTATATCAGCTGTTATAGTTCTACTTTCACTAATCTTAGAATGTATAACAAGTGTTATCTTTGATGGATCTAATTTATAATCAAGTTTAATTGGATTATTATATTTAAGTTTAACTTTATGCGTACCAGAAGTATAACCACTTAAATCAAGAGTTAGCTTATGCTCATCAACAAGTTGTTCTGCTAAATATAAACCACTCTTTTTACCCATTAAAACTATATCAGCTGTTTCAGGTATTCCTTCAACAACATATTCTTCTTCATTATAATCAGCTGTTATAGGTATTTTAGTAAGTACTACACTTTCACTACCTGTTAAACTAACTACTCCATTATCTACTGCAAAGAATATTATAAATGCAAAGAATAATGATAAATATATTAATGTATTAGGATTATTTAAGAATTTCTCAAATCCACCATTTTTACTACTTAATTTATCTCCTATAAAATAGAAGAATTTAGAAAGTGGAACTATTATTATAACATCAAGAATCTTATATAAGAATTTAAATATCTTACCAAAGAATCTACCTATACTAGTTAGTAGTTTTTTCATCTTTATCACTCTCACTTTCTGCTTCAGTATCAGCTTCATAGAATGTTTCTTTCTTAGGCTGTAATTCTTCTAATAATAATATTTTAGCATCATCTAATGATAAATTATAATTTAATGTACCACCAACTGCTATAGAAATTCTACCAGTTTCTTCACTTACTACTATTGCTATTGCATCAGTACTTTCACTTATACCAAGTGCAGCTCTATGTCTAGTACCAAGTCTTTTAGATATTGATGGATTCATACTAGTTGGAAAAACACTTCCAGCACAAGTAATTTTATCTCCTTGAATAATAACTCCACCATCATGAAGAGGATTATTTGGGAAGAATATTGATATTAATAATTCACTACTAATATCAGCATACAACTTATTAGCTGGTTCTATATATTGAGCTAAACTATAATCTCTTTCAAGTACTATTAGCGCACCTATTCTATTTTTCTTAAGATATTCAACTGCATTAATAATTTCATATACAAGTTTCTCACGTTCATCAACAGTAAGAGTCTTATGTCTTCCTAGTAATTGACTTCTACCAATACTTTCAAGAACATTTCTAATTTCTGGTTGAAATATTATTATAACCGCAAGTGGTCCCCAAGAAATAACATATTCTAAAATTATACCTACAGTCTTTAAATGTATTTTATCACTTACAAATTTAAGTACTGCAATAATTATTATACCTTTTAATATTAATGTTAGTTTAAAATTATTTCTAGCATACTTAAATAACTTATATATTATTAACCATAAGATTAATAAATCAAGTATTTTAGTCGCATATGTAAATATAGTATCTAACATTCGCTTCACCTCTATTCATAAAAATATTATACACTATTTATTATTCTTTTTCTATATGATTAATACTCCTTTACAAAAAAATAATTAGTATACACTAATTATTAAACGTAATACCGAATATAAAGTTATAAAACTTTATTAACACTTTACGATATTTATTAAATATTTTACTTCTTCTTAAATACCTATCATATGTATTTAATTCAGTGTAATAATAATCATACATATTATAGTTATTAGAACTATCAAGAACAACATAACTTATATGATGACTCCTAAGTCTTTTCATAAGTTTCTCTAAATATTTGAATTTAAGTATTACTACATCTTCTCTACCTATTACATGAGTAACATATTCTACAATATGAGCATCGTCATCATACACTCTTAAACTATTACCATATAATATTATCAACAATGAACCACTATGTACTTCCTTTAAACACCTTAAAGTATCTTCCATATTTATCCTTTCCACTGCTTTATTTATTATTAACTCAATAATTCTAAATTTAATATCTCCCACTCAAAGACAATCACTTCATAACCAATGTATTTGTTTCAGCTCCTATCACCTATCCATACTTTCGCACAGAGTAGTCAATTTATAATCTTTCTGTTAAACTTTATTTTTTATTCAGATTTGTTTTAATTTTCTTAACTAATTTTGCTTTGCTCTAGTTTACATACACATTACACATTAGCCTAATCGGAAAGCTGGAGCCACGCCGCCTGTAGTATTAGCAGTGTAGCTATAGTAGTTACCGTAGCTGTTAACAGATAAGAAATTGTAAGTATAATTAGAAAAAGCCGCGCGAAGCCACCAATAAGAAGCACTAGTTCCGTTTTTCTTTATAGCACCACTATAATTATTTGTTGTTACTCCTAAATTTTTATAATAATCTAATGCTCTTGTTAAATCTTTTGCTGTATCATAATTATTAGACCAATCTGTATATACTTCCTTTGGTGCTAATAAATACAATTTATCTGTTGATGTGAAGTTTTCTGTGTCACTTTTTCCATGTCCTGATACTACTGTTGTATCTATTATTGAATTCTTTATATCACTTGGTAGTGCATTATATATATTTGTGTTTACAAATGTGTACATACTTGATGCTGGCCATCCTCCTACATTTGTCCTTGTATCATTCATATTATGTGTTGTTATTATATCTGCAAATTCTAGTACAAATCCACATGCTGTTTGTGAAAAACCAGTTGTACTACATTCACTTGGTATTGATGTGTTTGCAATTCTAAGTGTATGTGTTCCATATGTTCCCATATCTATTGTTCTAGTATCTCCTACTTTGTATTTGCTTATGTTATTATTTCTAACTGCTTTAATTATTGTTTTCCACGAATCTGTTGCAAATGAATTAGGTGCTGGAATATCTTTATCAGCAATGTCAGTAAAGTATCCTGGATTACTTGTTCCACCATCTATGTGAGCATATGTTTTATCAACATGATTAGCATCATACTTTGTACCAGCACCACCTACTAGATTAGTAGATTCAGCAAACATATCAGTACTATTAGTAGCATTATTAGTATTAAACTTATTACTTGCATATATTTTTTTAAGATTGGCTGCAAAGCTAAACATATAACTCATATCCGTAACATTGCTTGTATCAAAATTACTTACATCTAAAGTTGTAGCTTGACTTTGAAAAAACATATTATTCATATCTGTTACGTTTGACGTATCAAAAGAACTTAAATCTATCGTTGTGGCTTGACTATCAGCAAACATAACACTCATATCTGTTACGTTTGATGTATCAAAATTGCTTACATCTAATGTTGTAGCATTAATACTTGTAAACATGCCTTGCATATTTGTTACTTTTGATGTATTAAAACTACTTAAATCTAATGTTGTAGCTTGGCTATCAGAAAACATATAACTCATATTTGTTACGCTTGATGTATTAATGTTGGTTAAATCTATTGAAGTTGCTTGACTATAAGAAAACATACTTGCCATTGAAGTTATTGGTTTATTGTTTATATAGGTACAAACTTCACTATTTACAGCATCAGTACTTGCTTTATCAGTTAGTTGCACGCCCCAACCATCAGAAGTTATATTTTGCCATGCTAGTCCTGAATTTGAATATTTTCCTTCCTGCATATATCTATAAGTATATTGTCCATTAACATATTCAGCGCCTTGTGTTAACTCAGTATTTGTTGTACATAATATAGTATTTTTTGGTATAAATTCTCCTTCTACATCTATATTTCCTACAAAGAAAGTATTTTGAGCATCATTAGGAGTTGTCTCATCTAAATATAGCCATAAAGAATATGCCACTGAATCTCCTGATTTAATAATTTCATTTTTCCATATAACTCCATCTTCAAGTTCACTAAATGTATATGTATATATTTTCTCAAATGCATTTGAAGTGCCTCTATTGTAAACCATATCATATATGTCTGATGAGTCAGACGTGTTTATTGTTCCATCTCTATTAAAATCTGCTAGTCTTCTTTGCAAATCAGTAAAAGTTGGTAATGAATCTAAAATTAAATTTGCGTCTTTTTTATTAACAATTCCATTCATGTCAACATCGCCAATTTGATAACCAGTATCTTCGTATAATATTATTTTTCTTATAGCTACTTTTAAATGGTCTGCATATTTACTAGTAAGTCTTGTGTAACTTGAATAATCTCCAGTTGGTGTAAAAGATGCATCCTCTTTTAATTTTATTTTAACAGTAGAATCTAAACTACCTGTATTAGTTACTTTAAATATATATGGAGTTTCATTTGAATAAGAGCCATCATTTTTAAATGGATAAATATCAGCTGGTACACTTGCTCCATTTTCTATCTTTGTACCGATAACTTGACCTATATTTGTATAAGTTGTATCACATGTTGTATCTTTACAGAAACTTATGTTCAAGTCTCCCATATTAATTACAGTATCCTGTCCTTTATCAACACTTAAGAACTTAGCATAAGTAACACCTATAAATATGATAACAAGTAGTGATACTGATACTAATAATGTAATAACCTCTCTTTTTATTAATTTATCTATATACATATATACCTTCTTATTTTAAGATAATTTTAACATAATTAATTGCAAAATAAAAGATATATTGTTTTTTAATATATCTTTTATCCCAATCGGAAAGCTGGAGCGACACCATACGTAGCATAACTGATACTTAAATCAAAACAATTGCCACTAGTGCTTACAAATATGAATATATTGTTTGTTTGTTGATAAGCTGTGCGAAGTGCCCACGCTGCTAACCCACCGTTTTTATACTTCTTTATGGCTACACTATAATTACTAGTAGTAACGCCTTTACTAACATAATAGTCTAATGTCCTAGTTAAATCTTTCTCTGTATCAATACTGTTAGTCCAGTTAGTATATATTTCTTTTGGTGCTAATAAATATAGCTTATCCGTTGATGTAAAGTTCGCTGAATCACTACTTCCATGTCCTGATACTGTCGTTGTATCTATTATTGAATTCTTTATCTCGTCTGGTAATTTGTTATATATATCATTATTTAAATAAGTTCTCATACTTGTTGCTGGCCAACCACCTACATTTGTTTGCGTATCATTCATAGCATGTGTTGTTATTACGTCTACAAATTCTACTACGAATCCACATGCTGTTTGCGAAAATCCTGACGTGCTACATTCGCTTGGCGTTGATAAATTAGCTATACGAACTGCATATGTATTTAATCCAACTTCTAATGATTTAGTATCTCCAACATTATACTTACTTATATTATTGTTTTTAATTGCTTTTATTATTGTAATCCATGAGTCAGTACTGAATGAATTAGGTTCCATCATAACATACAACATGACATCATCATTTATTGTTGAACTAGCTGTATATTCT
>OGOZ01002008.1_pt1 | contig 10484 bp, 10 predicted proteins | sample 1552801 | NCBI WGS metagenome assembly OGOZ01 (sample SAMEA2580196, study PRJEB22360) | human gut metagenome | biome: human gut; feature: human-associated habitat; material: faeces | place: Denmark | collected 2008/2010
ATTTATAGTAGGTGATAAATATGTTTGATATATTTAAGAAGACTGAGGAAGATAAAAGACAAGAAAAAACTGATAAAATAGAAAGATTTTTTGCAGCTGATATGTGTGTTAAAAAAGATATGCATTCTTTAGTACCAACTGATGCTGATTTATATACGATGGATGCTATGGTTGAGTATATGGACATGCTATATAGAGGCCTTAAAGATTTAAGAACTGAATTTAAATTTATGGGAAGAAATATAGATTTAGGAAAAGATACTTTAGGGAAAATGGATGCATTTTTTAAAGGCCTTATTGATGAATCAGTTAATCTTAGATATGATCCGTCTACTATAAAAAGATTTTTCAATGATAAAATATCTTATATGAGAGAAGAATTTGTTAAAGATGTTAAAATGAATTTTGCGGGTTATACTTCTTTTGCAAGTGTTGATAGTTATTTTGGAAATTGTACTACTGTAAATGAAGTTTTGCATTTACTTCATATGTACGTTTCTAATAATGAAGAGATTTTACATTCATTGAATGTAATTGATAGTAGAGATATAGCAGGGTATTCATTAACTCTATATGGTAAACCTAGTCCTGATACTAAAGAAATATTTGATTCTTTTCCAAGTAATACGGGAAGTGGAGATACTGATTTAATAGGACTTCCAAGTGTTAATAAATCACTTATGATGATAAGAGATAAAGGACATGCATTAAGCATTGAAATTACTTATGAAGAGGAAAATGCAGTTGTTGAGTATTTTATTCCTAAATTATGTAATATAGATATGGTAAATGCACTTCCTGGTGTTATTAAAGTAAATGAAGATACTCCAATAAATGTTGGCACAACTGGAAGATTTGTTGTTAGTAAAAAAGAATTACCTTTGATGCTTGGAGATTTTGTATCAAAAGTTCCTACTGATGCAGATATGCCAAAGTTTAATTATGATAGTGTTGTTCATTCAATATAAATATTAAACTGTCTTATGACAGTTTTAATTTTGACTTTAATATGTTATTATATAGAAAATAATTAATGGTGAAATATGATAGATAGAATAATTAACGAAGAAAGTTTAGAATTTGAAAATGAAATATTAAATACTAATAACGCAAGATATATATTTTTATATGCATATTTTCATGAAATTAAAAATAAAGAGAAGTTTATTAATGGTATTATAAATAGTGATGATAAAAAATATATACATTACTTTTTTAGAAGCGTTAAAAATATAGATAGAGAATTATTACTTGATAAAATTCTTTCTTATGATGACTCTAAATATATTTATTATTGTTTATATGATACTAAAGATTTAGAAGATATATATTATGTTAAAGCTATAAATTATGTTATTGATAGTAGTGATCATAGATATTTAGGATTAACTTTATATTATTATTTTGTTGTTATGAAACTTTATAATCAAGATATTATAGAAAGATTAAGTTCTATATATAGTGGAATAAATAAGGATAATTATTTAAAAATGTTTATAAAGGAAAGAACTGAAGCTAAAGAAGAAATATCAGAACATCCAAAGTATGGTTTTCATAAGTATGAAGACAGAAATGGATATGTACCTGATATGATAGTATGTCATATTAGTCCTGATTATGGAAGAATAGTAAATACTGTATATAATCCTGAATCTAGAGTTACTACTCACTATGTAGTTTCTAGAAATGGTGAAGTAACACACTCACTTGATTTAAAAGATGGTGCTTGGACTAATGGGACTATAGATGATGAAGAAAGAGATACATATTATAAATTTTCTTCTAATCCTTTAGTTAGTAGTAGAAGTTATAATGCTAATTTTTATACTTTTACGATAGAACATGAATCATTTGATGGTTCATTAACTGAAGAACAATATCAAGCATCATTAAAAGTAATGTGTGAAATAATTGATTATGTTAAAGAAAAATATAATAAAAATTTTATAATAGATAAAGATCATATAGTAGGACATAGAGATGTTGATCCTATAGTTAAACCATCTTGTCCTGGAGATAAATTTCCATTTAATAGATTTATTAATGATTTAAAAAATATTTATAATAATTGAGAGGAAAAATTATGATTAGAAATTATAAAATAATAACTTTATGTGGTTTAACAAGATTTAAAGATGAATTTTTAAAAGCACAAAAAGATTTAACATTAAAGGGTAATATTGTTATATCAGTAGGACTTTTTTGACATTCAGGTGATAGTGAAGTGTGGGAAAATATGGATGAAGGTACATTTACTAAAACTAAAGAAATGCTAGATGATATGCATAAAAGAAAAATTGATTTATCTGATGAAATATTTGTTATTAATGTTGGTGGTTATATTGGAGAATCAACAAAATCAGAAATAGAATATGCTAAAGCCACAGGTAAAAAAGTAAATTATTTAGAAGAAGAGAATTTAAATCAATAAAGTGAACATTTGTTTACTTTTTTCTTTTGTTCGCTTGTTTTGTATTGATGTAGGTGTTAGAATATAAAAAGCAAAAAGAGAAATAATATAAATAAAGTTTTTAAAGGAGGAAAGTATTATGTTTGAATTAGTAAGTAAATATAAACCTAGTGGTGATCAACCAGAGGCAATAAAAGAACTTGTTGATGGTGTTAATAGTGGTAAAAAGAATCAAGTACTTTTGGGCGCGACTGGTACTGGTAAAACATTTACCATCGCGAATATTATTGCTCAAACTAATAAACCTACATTAATACTTGCTCATAATAAAACATTAGCGGGACAATTATATGCTGAGTTTAAGGAGTTGTTTCCTAATAATAAAGTAGAGTACTTTGTATCTTATTATGATTACTATCAACCCGAAGCATATGTACCAAGTAAAGACTTATATATTGAGAAAGACTCTAGTATAAATGATGAAATAGATGAATTAAGACATGCTGCGACTGCTGCTATAATAGATAGAAGAGATACAATAATAGTATCTAGTGTTTCTTGTATATATAGTATTGGAGAAAAAGAAGAATATATAAATAAAATGCTTAATCTTTCAGTAGGAGATATAATTGATAGAGATGTTATACTTGAAAAATTAGTTGGTATGCAGTATGAAAGAAGTGTTTTTGATTTAAAACGTGGTACTTTTAGAGTTAAAGGTGATACTATAGAACTAATACCTATCGGAGAAAAAAAGAGTGGTATTAGAGTAGAATTATTTGGAGATGAAATAGATAAAATAAGTTTATTTGATCCACTTACTGGTAGAGTTAATAGTAGTGTTAAAACTATAAGTATATTCCCAGCTTCATTATTTGTAACTAGTGATGAAAAGATACAAGAAGCAACTAAAAGAATAGAGAAGGAACTCGAAGGTAGACTTAAAGAATTACATGAAGAAGGTAAACTTCTTGAAGAACAAAGACTTAAAGAAAGAACCATGTATGATATAGAAATGCTTAAAGAAACTGGATTTTGCCATGGTATTGAAAACTATAGTAGACATATGTCACTTAGAGATGCAGGTGAAACTCCAACAACATTAATAGATTTCTTTCCAAAGGATTTCTTACTTGTTATTGATGAAAGTCACGTTACACTTCCTCAAGTAAGAGGTATGTATAATGGAGATCATATGCGTAAGCAAACTCTTGTTGATTATGGATTTAGACTTCCAAGTGCGATGGATAATAGACCTTTAAAGTTTGATGAATTTAAAGCTAAACTTAATCAAGTTATATATGTTTCAGCAACACCTGGAGATTATGAATTATCACTTGTAGATAAACCGGTAGAACAAATTATTAGACCTACTGGACTATTAGACCCAATAATTGATGTAAGAACAACTAAGAATCAAATAGATAATATTATTGAGGAAATAAATGATAGAATAGCTAAAAATGAAAGAGTACTTATTACTACACTTACTATACGTATGAGTGAAGAATTAACTACTTATTTAAAAGAACTTGGATATAAAGTTACATACTTACATAATGAAATTAAAACTTTAGAAAGACTTAATATAATACGTAATCTTAGACTAGGTAAGATAGATGTAGTAGTTGGAATAAATCTTCTTCGTGAAGGTATTGATATACCAGAAGTATCACTTATATGTATTATGGATGCTGATAAGCAAGGATTCTTACGAAGCGATAGAAGTTTAATACAAACTATAGGAAGAGCTGCAAGAAATCAAAATGGTAAAGTAATAATGTATGCAGATACTATGAGTGATGCAATGAAGATTGCGATTAGTGAAACTAATAGAAGACGTGCTATTCAAGAAAAATATAATACAGAGCATGGTATAGTTCCTAAAACAATAGTTAAAGATATTAAAGAAGCAATAACTAACGAAGTTGAAGAACAAAAGATAGAAAAGAAAAAATATTCTAAGAAAGAGTTAAATGATATGATTCATAAACTTGAGATAGAAATGAGAGAAGCAGCAAGTAGATTAGACTTTGAAAGAGCTACTGAACTTCGTGATGTAATATTTGAGTTAAAAGATTTAAATTAATTTTTAAATCTTTTTTTTATTATGTTATAATTTTTATGATAGGTGATAATATGAAGTGTAGTAATTGTAAAGCTGAAGTAGATATTAGTGTTGAGTTTTGTCCTTATTGTGGAAGAAAAATTGATATAAAAGTTAATGAAACAAAATATAAAATAATGCTTCTTTTATTACTTTTTTTCTTTCCTATTGGTATAATCTATTATTGTTTTAATCGAAAAGAAGATTATAGAATGAAGAAAGCTTTTAGGATAATAGTTATTATTTATTTTTTACCTTTTATGGTTTCTATTGCTTTTTTTGCTTTATCTATATTAGATGGTTTTAAAAATGGTGGAGAAATGACACCTGAAAATACTGAATGTTCATATTATTGTGCTAACGAATCTTATAGAGTAATAGGAAATACTTGTTATTGCGCTGATGGTAAAAGTAAAAAGCTAGATGATTCTATAGAAGATGAACCATCAAAAGAAGAAATAATAGATGAACCTAAGAATGAAGAGAAGATTGAAGCATCAATTGTTAAAAGTGATAACTTTGATACTGAGAAATGGTTAAATGATATTAAAAGTAAAAATGTTATTATCAATGTTATAGCTAGCAGTACTTGTCCTCATTGTCATAACTTTAATCCTATTATTGAAAAAGTTGCAACTGATAATAATGTAAAACTATATTTTATAGAAGTTGATAAGCTAGAAAATGAAAAATACATTGCTTATACCAATAGTATAGAAATATCTGGTTATAGAGGATATGTACCTTATACATTTATTACATATGATGGTAAAGTAGTATCTGAAAATGAGGGTGAACTTGATAGTAATAGTGCTTTAAAGTTAGTTAAAGATGTTTTGAAACAATATAAATGATATTGTTTCTTTTTTATATAATGTTTGATATAATATACGCTGGAGTTGATTAATATGAAAACACCTAATATGTTAGATGCTAAAAAGAGAAATCAAAATGAAATAAAATATGTAGATTACGATAAGAAGTTTGATAAATTTGGAGAAGGAAAAACATTTTTTGTTAGAACCTATGGTTGTCAGATGAATGAACATGATTCTGAAAAAATAAGAGGTATGATGAAAAGTGTTGGTTTTACATTAGTAGATTCTATAGAAGATGCTGATGTAGTAATTCTTAATACTTGTGCGATACGTGAGAATGCTCATGATAAAGTATTTGGTTTTTTAGGTGTTTTAAAACATTTAAAACAAAGCAAACCAGACTTATTAATTGGTATATGTGGGTGCATGGCTCAAGAAGAAGTAGTAGTAAAAGATATATTAAATAAATATAAATATGTAGATTTTGTTTGTGGAACTCATAATTTAGATAATTTAGTATCTATAGTTAAGAATAAAATTGATACTAAGAAACAACAAATAGAAGTACTTAGTTACGAAGGCGATGTTGTTGAAAATGTACCAGTGTTAAGAGAAAGTAAATATAGTGCTTGGGTTGACATAATATATGGTTGTGATAAATTCTGTACTTATTGTATAGTTCCTTATACTCGTGGTACTCAAAGAAGTAGAAAACATGAAGCTATTGTTGAAGAAGTAAAAGAACTTGTTAAAAATGGTTATAAAGAAGTAACTCTTTTAGGACAAAATGTTAATGCTTATGGAAAAGATTTATATGAAGACTATAATCTTGCTAATTTACTTAGTGATGTAAGTGATACTGGAATAGAGAGAATTAGATTTGTTACAAGTCATCCATGGGATTTTACTGATGAGATGGTTGATATAATAGCTAGTCGTGATAACATAATGCCTTATATACATTTACCACTTCAATCTGGCAGTGATAAGATACTTAAACTAATGAATAGAAAATATACAAGTAGTGAATACTTAAAACTTTATAATAGTATTCGTACTAAAGTAAAAGATTCTAGTGTTACTACTGATATAATAGTAGGTTTCCCAGGTGAAACAGAAGAAGATTTTAAGGATACATTAAAACTTGTAAATGAATGTAAATTTGACGGAGCTTTTACATTCGCATATAGTCCTCGTGAAAATACACCAGCTGCTTTAATGAAAGATGCTATTGCTGAAGAAGTTAAAATGGATAGACTTCATAGATTAAATGAAGTAATAAATAAATATAGTAATGAAGCTAATGCTAGAATGAATGGTACAGTTGTTAAATGTTTAGTTACTGGGCTTAGTGATAAAGATAAAACTAAAGTATGTGGATATACTGAAAATATGAAACTTGTTAATATAGATGGACCAAAAGAATTAATTGGAAATATAGTTAATGTTAAAATTACAGATACTAAAAGTTTTTCAATGGATGGAGTATATATTAAAGAATAATTGTGTTATAATTTTATTAGGTAGGTGAAGTATATGAATATTAAAAAAATATTAATTATTTTATTCTTATGTGTATTAGTTGTTGGTAGTGTTTATTATTATAATGAACAATATAAAAATGTTACTGATAAAACAAAAACTGAGAAAGAAAAGATGTTAGAATCAGAAACACCTGAAGTAAAAAAATGCATAGAAGGATATGAATGTATAGATATAGAAAATACTACTTATAAATTTAGTATTAAAAGAAGTATAAAAGTTAATAATATGTTTAATTATGAAACAAATGAAAATGAAGCTGGAACTTTAAGAATAGATGATGATGGAGTTTTAGTATTTGAAGACTTAACTGGTAAAGTAATTAAAAAATATGATAATATTGAATCTAAAGTAGTAAGTATTGATTCGACTAAAGATAAATGTGATCTTGTATATGTAGCTATTACTGAAGATGGAAAAGTATATAAGACTGAGGAAGAAGATGGACTTTTTAGTGGAGAACCATTCTTAATGCTTCCATTAGATGAAGAATATACTAAAGTATCTTTATATAATGATACTTGTGATTTAAAACTTATTGGTTTAAATAAAAATAATGAAGTAAAAGATTTATTAGCTAATGAATAAATCTTTTTTAATGGATGTATACAAACAAAAATTCGTTATTAATTTATTGACATTTTTTTGATGAAATATTATATTGTTAGTAGAGGTAATATTATGAAGAGATTATATATCGATTTTGATGGTGTAGTGATGGATACCATACCACCATTATATGATGCTTTACAAAAGAGTGGAGCGGATGTAACTAACGAAAGTGAAATTAGAGTTTTTTTTGCTAGTTATGATTTTTCTAAAATTATAAATGATGATAATATTCTAAATGATTCAATTAACTGTATTAAAAAATTAATTGATAGTAAGATGTTTGAAATATCATTTTTAACTCATGTTAATTCTTTAACAGAGGGTTGCGTTAAAGTAGAATACTTAAGACAACATTTTAAAGATATAACTATTATTATGGTTCCTAAAGAAATATCTAAAACTAAAGTAGTACATAGTGAAGGAGCTATACTTGTAGATGATTATTCAGGTAATTTAAAAGAATGGGAAGAAAATGGTGGAATAGCTGTTAGATTTTCTAAAGAACTTGAATCTCATGGATATAAAGTATTAAATCATTTAGATGAGCTTATTAATATGTTTAAGGATGAGGTGGATGAATGTTAGAAGTAATAAGAATAGTAACAGGATTTTTAAAAGAAAATTGTTATATTATACATAATGGAATAGATTGTTTAGTAGTAGATCCAGGTGATGATCAAAAGAAAATATTAACTGAAATAAATAGTAGAGGTTTGCATGTTAAAGGAATACTAATAACACATTATCATTTTGATCATGTAGGATGTTTAGAAACATTTAAAGAAATATATCCTACTGCTAGAATAGTTGATTATAAAACTAAAGGCGACGTTAAAATAGATACATTTGAATTCAAAGTAATAGAGACTTACGGTCATACTATGGATAGTGTATCATTCTACTTTGATAAAAATGATATGCTATTTACTGGAGACTTTGTATTTAAAGAGACTATTGGAAACTTCGAAGAAGATAATGAGCAAGCTATGATAAATAGTCTTAAAGTATTTAAATATATGTCTACTAACGTTAAAGTGTATCCTGGTCATGATGAAGAAACTACTGTTGAACATGAACTTAAATATAATCCATTTTTAAGAGGAATTTAATGCTTGCGAGTGTAATAATAGAATATTCGGTAAAATCATTAAATAAAGTATTTGATTATATAGTACCTATAGAATTAAAAAATATTATAAAAGTAGGACATAAAGTAATAGTTCCTTTTGGAAAAGTAGAAGTAGAAGGCTTTGTTCTTAAATTACATAATAATAAAGATAATTCTTTAGAATATAGAAATATTATTAGAATACAAGAAAGTGATTTTTATTTAAATGAAGAATTACTCAAATTAGGTAAATATATGAGTGATTTTTTGTTATGTAATTTAATATCATGTTATCAAGTAATGTTACCTAAAGCTTTAAAAGCATCATTAAAAACTAATATTAATAGAAAATATATTACTAAAGTATCATTAAATAAAGAAATTGATGTGGATAAATATATTCTTGAACATAAAAGAAATACTTGTGAAATTAATATTATTAATAGTTTAAGAGATGGAGAAAAAGAGAAAAAAGAGTTTAGTAGTTCTATAAAGAAATTAATTGAAAAAGGAATAGTAATTGAAAATAAATATGAAGTTAATCGTGAAGTAGTAACTGATTCTATGAAAAAGAAAATTAATTTAACTGATGGTCAGTTAAATGCTGTAAATGAAATATTGAATTCTAGTGATTCTAAGTTTTTATTATATGGTGTTACTGGTAGTGGTAAAACAGAAGTTTATATAGAACTTTTAAGGCGTGTTTTAAAGTTAAATAAGACTGGTATAGTATTAGTACCTGAAATATCTTTAACTCCTCAAATAGTGGCTCGTTTTAAAGGTGTATTTGGTGATAATGTAGCTGTGTTTCATAGTTCTTTAAGTGAAGGGGAAAAGTATGATGAATATAGAAGAATTATGAATGGTGAAGTTTCTTTAGTGGTTGGAGCTAGAAGTGCAGTGTTTGCTCCTTTAAAAAATATAGGACTAATTATAATAGATGAATGTCAAAGTCAAACATATAAACAAGAAAATACTCCTAAGTATAATGCGATAGATATTGCATTTAAAAGAGCTGAATATAATAATGCTAAAGTAATAATGGGAAGTGCAACTCCATCTTTAGAACAATATGCTAGAGGTAAAAAAGGAGTATTTCATTTAATAAATCTTCCATCTAGAATAAGTGGTAGACTTCCATCTTTTGAAATAGTAGATATGGATAAGGAAGCTAAAAAACATAACTATATAATTAGTGATAAACTTGATAGGGAAATAAAAGAAGCATTAAGTAGAAAAGAACAAGTTATACTTTTATTAAATAGAAGAGGATACTCTACATTTTTAAGTTGTACTAATTGTGGTTTTGTTTATAAATGTCCTAACTGTGATATATCACTAATTTATCATAAAAGTAGTAATAGCTATAGTTGTCACTACTGTGGATATAGATGTCAGAAGAGTGATATTTGTCCTAGTTGTCATGAAGAAGCTATTAAAGATTTAGGACTTGGTACTGAAAAACTAGAAGGAATGATTGCTAAAAAGTATGGTGTTGGAGTTCTTAGAATGGATGCTGATACTACTAGTACTAAAAATGCTCATCAAAAATTAATAAATGAATTTTCAAGTGGTAAATATAGTATACTTGTTGGTACTCAAATGATATCAAAGGGACTAAATTTTGAGAATGTTAGCTTAGTTGGAACAATAAATAGTGATGCTTCTCTTTCTATACCGGACTTTAGAAGTGCAGAGAGGACTTATGAATTATTAAGTCAAACTGCTGGAAGAGTTGGAAGATTCAATTTACCTGGTAAAGTTATAATTCAAACATATAATCCAGATAATTTCAGTATAGAATTTTCTAAAAAACAAGATTATAAATTATTTTATAATTTGGAGTCTAAATTAAGAAAACAATTGAAATATCCACCATTTTGCGAT
>OGOZ01002009.1_pt1 | contig 10484 bp, 19 predicted proteins | sample 1552801 | NCBI WGS metagenome assembly OGOZ01 (sample SAMEA2580196, study PRJEB22360) | human gut metagenome | biome: human gut; feature: human-associated habitat; material: faeces | place: Denmark | collected 2008/2010
CGAATATTTTATGCTTGACTTCTGGTATGCCCTGTGCTATAATAAGGGTACAAAAGGAAAGGAAATGATAAAAATGAAAATTTACATGGCGGGTGCGTTCTTCCGTCCCGAAACAAAATCAAGAATTGATTCATATGCGGCTGGTTTCCGGCGTCTTGGGTATGATGTATATGTACCGCAAGAACATACTGTCCCGAATGCTTGGGATATGTCGCAGGAAGATTGGGCAAGGGAAGTTTTCAAAATGGATGTTGCCGCTATTCAAGAATGTGACATGGTATTTGTTGTATATGATGGTCTATATTCTGATTCTGGAACAGCTTGGGAAATCGGATATGCTTATGCCCATGGAAAAAATATCCAAATCAGCGTAAATAATGGTGTAAAAGATATGTCAATTATGCCATTCTCAAGTGCCTGCGTCATTGAAAACTATAAAAATATTAAATTAGTTTAAGGAGAATTGAAAATGAAAAAACTGAAAACTGTACTTGTAATTGTATTTCTGGTTCTGTTGGTTGCAATTTCTATTACAGGTTGTACTCCAGCAGACAAAGTAAATAATAATTTGAATGTGACAGCTGATAACTTCGGTTGTGAACGTCGAATTACAGTTTACAATGCCCGAACTGATACAATTATCCTTTACGCCGAAGGCTATATGTCAATCAGCAATAACAGCGCTTCAGAATTGGTTATCACTTGTAAAGTTGGAGCAAATGAATATAAGAAAAATTACATTTACCTAAATGATTATACTCTTTACGTTGTAGAAGATATTACCGGCACACATACTGATCCTTACCATTACAAGATTGCATTTTATTCCAGCTTGCCGGATATTGACATTATGCCCTAAATATTTGAAAGAAAAATTTAATCAAGGGGATTGACAAAACAATCCCCTTGTGATATAATAAAGACACTTCAAAAGGAAAGGAAATGATAAAATGATTAAGGAACTTGTTTTTGATATGGATGGTACACTGGCATCGACTTACTCTGTGCCTAACTGGTTGGAAAAGATTCGAGCCTATGACCCTACACCCTATCAGACCGCCGAACCGCTGGTTGATATGGCAGAACTTGCCTGTCTGCTTCGTAGCTTGCAGAATTGCGGTATCAATGTCGCGGTTATCACTTGGCTGTCAAAAGAGCCGAACAAGCAGTATGATGATGAAGTCAGAAAAGCAAAGCGAGCTTGGCTGAAAGAATATGGTTTTCCATTTGACAGTCTGCGATGTGTAGCTTATGGAACGCCGAAGCATAAGGTTGAAGCCGCACGACTTGCCGCAGATGAAGAAGCCCTGATTTTTGATGATGATGCAAGAGTCCGCAGAGATTGGGACTTGGGCGGAGCAATCGACCCCACGACCACAAATATTCTTGATGTGCTGAAAGAAATCTTGAGTGGGCTTGAATAAGCCCACTCAATAGGGGAAAATAAAATGATGATTCCTAAAAGTATTATTGTCAAGTATTCAGGTTTTGATGAAAGAGGATTGTATTATAGCAATACGTTAGAGTTTCGCACAGAACGAGACGCAGACCTATTTATTCTGGACATGAAGAAATTGATGTTTGGAGTGCAATCTTATACAAAAATTATCACTTGGGAGAAAAAGGTAGGGATAGAAAATGAATGACGAACAGCTTGATATCTTGCTTGAAGAAGCGACAGACATTAAAATTTTGATTGCCTTGGGCTGAAAGGATTGACAAAAATTGGGAATCCAGATTTTGGATTCTCTTTTTCATTTGAGCCTGCCGCGATCCAACGCCGCGGCAGGCATTTTAGTTTTTCAGCATTTTCACCAATTTTTTGCCTTAAAATTTGTGCATTCTGCCAGTAGACAAAAATCCTAAAACATGATATACTTTATAATGTCAAAGGGAAATAATGATTAAATGTTTAGATAAAATAAGAAAGAGGTAAGCCTAATGACTATTGAAAAGAATAAGAACTTGTTTATTATCACTCTTGAAAATGGCAAGACAACCTGCTTCAACTTCTCTGACGGCTGTATCTATGGTATGTCAGGCAAAAAGGTTAAGGATTTTTGTCCAGAAGCAAAGAGGATTTTGAAAGCCTATGCCGATAATAATTTTCTTGCAAGATATTTTTCAGTAAGGAATCAAGAATACGACTATTATTTTAACAATCCTCATGACTGGTCTACTAAAATGGTAGAAACTGTTTATAGTATTTTTGGCAAAGATTATAATTGGCGTATCCTTGGTGTAATTGCTCATTTTTGTAGCTATAATCATTATACTCTTGACAAGCAAGGCGTTAAGTATCTGAAATTGGGTCTTGCTTCATTGGAAGAACATCAATTTGAAAACCTGTGCCGGAATGAAATTGAAGTTGCTGTTCGGGCAGTACGTTATTCAAATGTTAATCCGCAGATTTTAAGAATGATGAATAATGTGAAGCCCGCAGTACATGAAATTATTCTGAAAGACGCAGACAAAATTTTGTTCCGAATGGAGCATGAATGTTGGGAACAGTTTGACAGTTTTTACTCCATGAGTAAAACCGTTGAAAGATACATCACACTCTGCAACGAATTGGGCAAAGAAAGAACATACAAAGATATGTTTTTGGCTATTTGTCAGATGGAAATGGAAAAACGCCTTGCTCTTGAAGCAGGAAGTAGAGATTATCAGTTAAATGCAAACCTCGCATTTGAAGATAATAATTTTATTGTACTTGTGCCGACGGTAGCAAAAGAGTTTAAAGCAGAGGCCGATTATCAGTCAAACTGTGTTTATCGTGCCTATTATCCAAAGGTATTGCATCATCAAACACACATTGTTTTTATTCGGCATAAGACTGAGCCGGGAAAGCCTTACATCACCTGCGAAGTAAATAATGATGGTGAAATCGTCCAGTACCTGACACGCTTCAATAATCGTGTTGATTGGCAGACTGATGAATTGGGCTTCCAGTTCCAAGCAATATACGCTAATTATCTTTCTGAACATTTTAATAAAAACGCTTGACAAAATAGCCCTATTATGATATAATAGGGCTATCAAAAGAAAGGAATTGATAAAAATGAAAGCAACTGGCATTGTTCGCAGGATTGATGACCTTGGACGTGTAATTATTCCAAAAGACATTCGCCGCAGTTTGAAGATTCGTGAGGGTGACCCACTTGAAATCTTTATTGAAAATAACTGTGTTTGTTTTCAGAAGTATTCAACGCTTGGTTCACTTGCCGAAGAACCTTTGCAGATTGCTATTAAAATGGCGTTAAAGTCCGGTTTGCGTCCTATTGCAATTTATGACACTACTGTAAAACTGCGTGGTATGGAAAACTTCCCATCTTATGTTCCGACACAATGGGAATTTGAAAATAAGCCGTTTAAGTATAATAATACTTACGGTGTTTATCCAATTCATGTAGATGGTGACCTTGTAGGCTATGCAGTTTGTGACCAGCAGGACATGGGCTGTGAGATGGACATGATTGTCCGCTATCTTGGCACTGTAATTGAGGATTAAAAAAAATAACACAAGAGGCTTATTTTGTCAAGTCTCTTGTGTTATTTTTTGAGCCTCGCGGCCACGGTCCAGCCGCGAGGATTTTTAGATTTTTAGCACATTGCACAATTTTTTACCCCAAATTTTGTGCAAAATGACAGTTGACATTTCTCCCGATACCTGTTATACTATTGGTACAAGGTTAAGGGAGGGAATACCTAATGACTTCTGACGAAAAACTTAAATACTGCATTGAGCAATGGGTCGAGACATTTGATGATTGTGCTTGTTGTCCTCTGATGTTCAAATGCCGAGATGATGAAGATATCCAAGGTATTGACTGCATTGAATGTGGTGAAAAAATTATTGATTGGTTAAAGGAGAATGAACAATGAAAAATCTGTACTGGAAACGCATTTACATGAAAATGAATGACGGTCAAGAGCCTATTCTGAATTGGTCAACACAGCTTGTCTATTGTCCTGAACCGCCTGACCGTGAGACAATGACAATTAAAAACACAACAGACCTTGCAGTAGCTATTTGCAGTAATTATGTCAATGGTTCTATCAAGCGTGGAACTTTTGACAGAAGAATCAAAAAATTCCATATCGAAAATATGAGATACTGGAAAGGCGAAGACTACAAGCCCGAAAAAATTTGTTTCCCTGTTTCACGTGAAACAATCTACAATCCGCTGAATTATGATATGAGTTTCAAGAGATTGTCAGAAGAATTGTCCGCAGAAGATTTTATCCGCTGGATGAAAGACAATGGAATGAACACTTGCCCGATGATTAAATAAAATAGGGGTTGACAAACAACCCCTATTGTAGTATAATTGATTTATCAAGAGAAAGGAATTGATAAAAATGATTATGGACACCGCTATTGTTGAAGCAATGAATTTGCAGGACTTGAACGACTACATAAACAAGAAGAAGCCCGAAGAATTGCAGACCCTGATTGCATTAGCACAGAAAAGAATTAACCAGTTAGACCAAGAGAAAGAAGCAAAGTACATGGCCGCAATCATTGCCGCTATTCAGGATTATCTGGATAATGTTGGAGATTTGACATTCCACGTTGAGTATGAAGACGAAGATGGTCAAGACGCGGAAACTGATATTACAGTAGACAATCTGAATCCGCCTGCTGGTGGTCAGGGAACTATTTACATTTAAGGAGTGATACAAATGCTTACAAATCCGGCTTTTTGGGCAGTTTTTGGAGTTGTTCTCTTTTTCATCTGTTTGATCTTGATGTTTATCCCTGACACTTGGCGTGGCAGATTGGCGGTTTTTGGCCTGTGTTGTGTGATTGCCTTTATTTCTGCAAGTCTAATGTATTTCACTGCTACCAATAGCCAAGAACGTTGGAATGATGGTAGACATGCAGAAGATAATGGCCGCTATTGGTTAGCAAGCGTAACTGATTACAAAGGAATCAAAACATATTATTACACTTGTGAAGATTGCGGACATACTGAACAGTTTAGTCAAATAATGAGATAACCGTGCCGGTTGGGAAAAAAATTATAAAAAAAAATTCCCAACCGGCTTGACAAATTAAAAAAAATTTGATATAATAATAGTACCAAAAGGAAAGGAATTGATACTATGATAGCATTGATGAAATATGAATGCGGATTAAGATTTACAGGACTTGTTTTTGAAGATGAAGAAACAGCGGAAAAATACATGAAAGAGCATTGGATAAATCCAAAAGAAGTAAAGTTAGTACCAGCAACTGGATATTTCAAAAATGGTGAAATTAAGTGAAAGGAATTGATAAACATGACTGAAATTACTACCTATGAGTGCGACTTCTGCGGGCAGGTGTTTGACGATGAAGAAGAATGTATTCATCACGAATGGAAATGCAGATACGAAGATTTATGTAAATCTGAAAATTGCGAACTGTTGAAGCTGTTCAACCTTGAAGGCAAGGAAATTGAGGGATTTGATTATCCTAAATGTGATGAAATTGGGGCGGTGGAAATTCATTCTTATGCCCAAGCACAATTCATCAATGATTATTTTGATGAAATGGGCTATGAAGTTCCCATTAGAATTGTCATGGGATTGATTGACAACTATGGTCTGTGGTATTATGACCCTGAATACCACTATGGCGAGTGGCGGTCTTATGAAGAAGTTCTTGAAGATATTCAGGAAATTGGCAAGAAATTTAATCAAGGGGCTTGACAAGCCCCTTGACCTGTGGTATAATTGATTTATCAAAAGGAAAGGAAATGATATAATGAATTATCAGGTTATTTTCATGGACAATGAAGGAACTGTTCAAGCCGGTATCTGGAATCAGGACAGAGACGAAATTATCTGCGGCTGTTGTGGTGCAACAATCGAATCGGGCGATTTTGTCCTGCTTCACATCTATGATGAATGGTTGAACATCACCGATGAAATCTGTGGGGATGATGGAGATATTCTCCATGAGATTGAAGAAAAGGTTGACCGCCTGACCACTTCGGAAATTGAAGCAATTCTTGATGGAGAGAAGGATTTTAACGCATGAAGGGGAAGAAGTTCAGAAAGGGCGGTTACATCGCCCAAGCTGTTCAATGGGACCATTATGAAGCCCTTTGGATTTGTAAATTTTCATGGGGCGAGTTCTTCTATGAAGATGATGAATTTATCAGGGAAAATCTGGTGGAGGATTAAAAATGAAATTTTTGATTGCGGCGATTATTGCTTGGTTTCAGAAAAATGAACTGCCTGTTGTAATTTATGGGGCTGATGGTAGCCTCATTGCCAACTGGAAAATTAAGCCAAAGGATTGCTATTTTGCAAAGCGGCTGGATGAGGCTGTCCGCGATAGAGATGGATTGTATTGTTATCCATTAAATGCTGATGGTGAATACTGCGGTTGCATTTGCTGGGAGTGGTGGGAAGATGATGATGATTTTGAACAGCCAGAAATTTATGATATTTTGAATATCTGTAATCTTCTGGAAATTGCTTGCGGTTTGGATGAAAATTCCTAATTCATCAGGGCGGTTCATTTGAGCCGCCCAATCACCAATGCAATTGGGCGGCATTTTAATTTTTCAGCATTTTGCACAATTTTTTCATGCAAATTTTGTGCATCTTGTCAATAGACAAAAATCCTGAAATGTGATATACTCTATAATGTCAAGAGGGAACAGCAATTAAAAGTGCTTGGTATCATTAGCCGGGCTACACAACTTCCTAGGTTCGTGTGTAAAAAAATAAAATTCCCTCTTGACAAATAGCACCTGATGTATTATAATTGAGTCAACAAGTGAAGGAAACACTTAAAAACCAGAAAGGAATTGATAAATATGGAAAAGGTTAAAGCCCCCACCCGCAAGGAAATGTTCACTGCTGTTTCTGACTTCCTCGCCGAACATGATGCTGATGTTGCTCTGATTGATTTTATCAATCACCAGATTGAGCTTCTGGACAGCAAGAAGGAAAACAAGAAGCAGGCCAAGGAGCAGGAAGAAAACGCCGCCTACTCTGATGCAATCTATGAGCAGATGGCATTCGAGCGTAAGTACAGCGTCGCAGAGCTGATGAAGGAGCTTCCGATGGTCAATGACTGGAACACCAGCCATGAAACCGAACTGTCGGTTCAGAAGCTCGCAAGCCTGTTGAAGCCGCTGGTCGATGGCGGCAAGGTCATTAAGACCACCGAGAAACGCAGAGTGTTCTACACCAAGGCGTGATAAACCATGGGGCGGAGAAATCCGCCCCACTAATTAAGGAGAGCCTATGAGAGAGTTGACTGAAAAGGAATGGGCAAAGGTCGATAATCTTGTTGACAAGTTGGAATGTTCGATTGATGAAGCAGTTGACATTCTGGACGCCGACAAAGCTATTGACCGCAATCAAAAGGTTGATTTTGATTTAAGTCCAGAAGAACATAAGCAAGCAATGAAACTTGCTAATGTCAAAGAGCATACGGTCAAGAAAAGCAATGTCTACCGCCCGCGTAAACCTAATGAAATTAAAGGTGCGATTATCGCCGGTTTGTCAAAATATTTGACAGAAACGGCAGATTTTGAAGTGATTGAAGAAGAAATCACTAACAAAGAACGCACAATTATGTTTACAAGTGGCGGTGAGCGATTTGAGCTTACACTTATTCAAAAAAGAAAGAAAAAAGAGTAAGAATGATAGAAATGAGGGAAAAAAGTTAATTTTTCCCTCATTTTTTTGATTTTTTAGGACAAAAGTAGTAAAATATAATAAAGTAAAAGTTATATTTATTAGAAAATTAAAAAAGGAGAATAAAAATGATAAATGATTGTTATAGTTTTAAAGAAATATGTGAAAAATATGGATGGGATACTAAAACAAATGGCATCAAAGATTAGCAAATTTATGCAAAACGTAGAGGCGTTATAATAGACCCCAGTTTCAAAAAAGGCTGTACCTATTTTAAAATTCTTCAAGATAATACTGTAAAGGATGGAGAAATTTGGAAACCTTATCCTAAACAACCGAATATTGAAGTATCTAATTTAGGTAGAGTTAGAAATATTATTACAAATAATTATTTAGGGGCACTAAATGATAATGGGTATGTAATTTTTGATTATAATGGAAAAAAATACCAAGTTCATAGAGTAGTAATGGAAACATTTAACCCGGTAGAAGATGAAGAAAATAAAGTAGTAGATCATATTGATGGTTCAAGGTCTAATAATGTATTAGAAAATTTATAGTGGGTTAATCACAAAGAAAATATGGAATTGTGTAGTGCTAATCGTTAGAATATTAATTTTTTAATTAATAATATGATACAAAGATTTGGCTATCAAAAAACTACACAAGCTTTATTAACTCTCTCAACACTATTAGAGCTATAATTTGGGCTGCCCGGCCACGACCCAGCCGGGCAGAATTTCCAATATTTACCAGTTTTACCAATTTTTTTACCAAAATCCAGCTTCATTTGATTAAAGTGTTAAATCCTTAAAGTGCCGCACTTTATCACATTAAAGTGTTAAAGCGTGCATAAATATTCATTAAAAATGAATAAATATTCTTCTTGACATTTTGGGCAAGGTGTGATAATATATAAGAGCAATGAGGGAGCGATGGCAAACCCTGATTGACATTATTAAAAGGATGGAAACCCTATGACTAAACTTGATAAGCGTCGAAAGTATTACCTGATTCTGGATTGTGAAACCGCGACACTTCCTTATGCCGCAAAGTTTCCCGCAGATATGAAGAAGAATGTCGCAATCGCCAAGCCGCTGATTTATGATTTGGGATGGCAGATTGTGGATATTCGAGGCAAAGTCTATAAGCGTGCATCTTATCTCATTTCTGAAATTTTCAGCGTTCCCGCAGTTTTCAATACTGCATATTATGCAAGTAAGCGTCCGATTTATCTTGAACGTTTGAAGAATAAGGAAATCACACTTGCAGATTGGAACACGGCTGTCGCAGAACTGATTGAAGATTTGGATGCTGTTGAAGCTGTCGGAGCATATAACAGTATGTTCGACTTTAAGAAAGCTATTCCATTCACTGAACTTTATGTTTCCAAGCTGTATTCGCCGGATTTCTTTGATTGGGAAGCATATCAGAATGAACGATGTGAAGCAATCGCCCATGGAAGCAAGCCCCATTTGCAGACAGAGTTTGAACCTGATGTTTTCCGCTTCCATGGCAAGGCGTATCCGCTGTTTGACCTGTGGGGTTTGTCTTGTGAACATCTGTTGAATAATCCCGACTATAAGCAGATGTGCTATGATAATGAGTGGAGAACGGCAAGCGGCAAATACTATCCGACTAATGCGGAAAAGGCATTTGCCTATTGTTTCCAGCAGGAAGATTTTGAAGAAGCCCATACTGCAATCGAGGACGCAATTATTGAAAGTATGCTGTTTGCCCTCATTGGAGAAAAGACCAAGCACAAGTTTGAGATGGGTATTGAATATTTCCCTTACAAAAAGTTGGGAAGATTTGACAGTGATTGGGAGCTGTAAAAAGCTCCCAACTCTCCCAAAATTATCACAGCTATGGTATTGAAATTGCCATTCTGACAATTACTTCCAGCGTTCCGCGATAAAATGTCAAGCCGAAAAAAAATCGTGGAAAATTCAATTAAGGTATTGACAAATCAAAAGGTTTGTGATACAATATAATTGTTCCAAGAGAGGAACACAAAACAAATAAGGGTTGCGACCTACCGCTAGAAAGGAATTGATAATTATGGAAAAGAAGATTACCTATGCCCAGGCCCTGAACACCGTCCTGAATAATGAGAACATCGTCCTTGCGTCTGATGTTCGTGAGAAGCTGGAAGCCCTACTTGCTTCTGTTTCCAAGAAGTCCGGCGAAAAGAAGGATACTGCACAGCAGGTCGAGAACGCCACGATGGTGGAGCGGATTTATCAGGAGATGGAAGCCGACCGGACTTACTCTATTGCCGAACTGATTAAGGAGCTTCCGGTTGTGGCAGATTTCAATGCCAACCATGAGAACGATATGTCCACGCAGAGAATGGCAAACCTGCTCAAGACCCTTGTGGAAGATGGCAGGGTGATTAAGACCACTGAAAAGCGGCGTGTCTACTACACCAAGGCATAAGTGAAAAAGAAGTAAGGGGAGCTTTCTCCCCTTACTTCTCCCAGCTAGTTCTAGCTAGCTCCCAGCAAACAAAATTCTAATAGGACGGTAAAATGTCAATGACCGCTGAAAAGTTGGCAAATTCACTTAAAATCTCCATTGAAGAAGCCAAACAAGTTTTGGAAATGGACAAGCGAATTGATAGGGGCGAAAAGCTGTTTGAGTTGCCGCCGGAGCTTGAAGCAGGAGCGAAAAAGGCAAGACGTGCTGACCGGAAGAAAGTGGAAAATGTAAAACGGGAACGCAAACCTGATGAAGATAAAAGGGAGCTAATCCAGTATTTGGAAAGCTCCTTGGAAGATGCCTACCCCGATTTGGATTTGGGTAATATTACCATTACAAATCCGGAACGAGAAATGGAA
>OGOZ01002015.1_pt1 | contig 10470 bp, 3 predicted proteins | sample 1552801 | NCBI WGS metagenome assembly OGOZ01 (sample SAMEA2580196, study PRJEB22360) | human gut metagenome | biome: human gut; feature: human-associated habitat; material: faeces | place: Denmark | collected 2008/2010
TGATTTTTCAGATACGCACCAGCACCACCACCAACATCAAGAGCGATAGAACCATCTGAACCATTCGCACCACCACCGACGACGCAGACTTCGATGTTAACAGGTTCGGTGAGCACAAGATTACCAGACTGTGTTATAGCCAGCAGCCTATAATCGTTGCCATTACCCATTGTGACAACGCCGTAATCGGTAAATGTGCAAGAGCCTTGAATCAGCATATTTGCTACATCGACGCCGCCTTGTGCAGCCATCATCATGCGTCTGCGCATAGCCCATTGCATAGGTATCATTGTGCCGTCACCTCCTGCACTATCCAAGCGCCCTTATACACGTCAAATTCATAAATCTTGTTTGCCGCAAAAGTCGGGAGCTTGCCGATTATCCTTCCAGTGAAAGAGATGGACGGGGAGGAACCCGTTATGAAGGTTCCGTGTACCCAGCCGTTTGAAGCAGGAGGTTCGAAGGCGTAGGTGTTGACTGTGCCCATGACGCTATATATGGTGTTGTCGGTTAATGCCGTGCCGGAAGCGGGGAGGGAAACAGCCGTGTTGACCACCGGAGGTATTGTTATACTCTGTGCCGCGCTGCCGTCATACGTCTTAGCCGTTCCGCCTTCCGTTATGCTTAACACATATGGGTTCTTCAGGGCTGTAGGTACAGTCGGTATGTTAACTGTCTTTGCTGCGCTGCCGTCATAACTCCCGGTAACACCGCCCGTGAAGGTCAATGCGTTTGGGTTTTTCAAAGCCGTAGGAACCGTGGGTATATTAACCGTTTTAGCCGCACTACCGTCATAGCTGCCTGTTGCCGCGCCTGTGAAGGTCAATGACTGAGGGTTCTTTAATGCCGTGGGGACAGTAGGTATATCTGCTTCGTCCGCAGGAGTATAGCCAAGGGCTGTTTTTATATCGTCAGCGGTTACCACAGGAGGCACGCCGCTTGCCGCGCTTACTTCGTTGTTCCCAAGATATAGTGCCATATTCTCCCTCCTATTCCGTCCATGTCCTTAAAACGGTAGTGCTGTTGCCACCGCCGCTGCCGGAAGGTATTGTGAACTCAAAGTTCTTATGCCCGTTCACATCAGAAAGCTGTACGCCCGCAGGGCTTCCCGTCTTTGATGTTGCAGTAGCGTTCTCCCATTTCTCCATTGCAGCATTACGCGCGGTTTCGGCATTTACCCTTGCCGTTTCAGCGGATACACGGGCAGTCTCAGCCGCCGCCCTTGCCGTCTCTGCCGATACTCTTTCGGCTTCAGCGGATACACGGGCGGTCTCATTGGCCACGCGCTGGTTCTCAGCAGCAACGCGGGCAGCTTCGGTCGAAACGATGTCATTAACCTTGCTGATTGCCTCTGTGAGTTCTGAGTACTCGTCTGTACTCTCCATAGCCGTATCGCTGTAAAGGTAGTCCTCAACAATAACATCAAACTGCGGAGAATACAAAAGCTCGTTGTTCGTGCCGTAAATACTCAGTTCGCACCTTACCGTGCCGAGAACCGAAACCGTCTGGGTGGTAAGCCCAACGGTTACAACGTTATCGGTGATGGTAACCGAGTTGAACAGCTTTGTATTGTCAGGCTTTATAGCGCGAAAAACGGCGGTTGTTCCTGCATCTGCCATATACGGCACGGAATGCATATACAACGCGATAGCCAGCCGCCGTGCGCCGTTCTCCCCGCGCTTCACGCGGATATAGCCCTGATTGCCGCCTCTCAGCAGGTCAAGGCGTAGCCTGTGTTCTACTTTTCGCATATTAGGTCACTCCTTTCAGAAAATGCTTGACTTTTAGCCTCCAAAATGGGAGGATTATAGAAAAAAAGGTGGCTCGCGGCATGATGAATCAAATTTTAAGCATAATCGTAATTGCCGTTCCCTATATAATTGTTTTCGTATTATATTGGGTTCTCTTTTCGGCAGCTCGCAGCGCGTCAAACTCAATGAAGCAGTTTGGCGAATTGCTCGACGAAATAAACGCCTGTAAGCTTCCCTGCAAAAGCACAGAGTATTTTTACAACTCAATCAGTTCTGCCACACTTGAAAAACACCGTGACGGATTCGGGATAATACTTTTGCTTTCACTTAGTGCATCAGAACTGATACTCGACTTTATGCACGCTAAGCCAGCAGAGCATTTCTTCTTCGGCATTTTGGCGGGCGCAGCAGGTGGAATTTTGGCATCGCTTTATCCGTTGAGATTTATGTACAACGGTCTATTCGAGGGAATGCCATACGGAAGCACACCGCAAAACTATTCCGAATTGAGCGCTACAGAAGATATTGAATTATTTTGGTTGCACTTATACGATAGTTTCACCAATGCGCAGCGCAAATACTGCATCGTGAGAACAGTACTTGTAGTTTTAGCCGTTGCCGGTTTCCTTTACTCAACAGCCATTAAGTCAAACTAAAGGAAGCCCTTAGCGGGCTTCCTTTTTCATCATCTCCACGGTGCTTCATCCAACGTGCTTCCCTTGTACCCGCAAGCAAGCCACAAAGCATCCTTCTGCGCTTTTGTAAGGCGTTGCTTGTTGATATAATCAGCGACCTTATCTCGTTTCGAGTTTCGTATGCTGTTCCCGTTCTTATCCTTATCGGCTTTAGCGCTTCCATTGAACTTGTAAACATCATAAAACAGAGTTTTATCAATGTTCGCAGGCTTTGCATATTCAAAGTATTTTGCCGCAAGTGTTTCGGTACCGTCCTCAATGCTCGTGTCGTGGGCTTCGGGATAATCGCGCCAGAAGTCCCACTTTGTTATCATGGCTTCTGCATCGTCCATCTTGTAGCCGCACCTCACCAGTATGCGCTTTGCGTCTCCGGCCTTTACCTCTCCGGCATCAAAGTATTGCCTTACAGCAGCCCTAACGGTTTCGCGGGCTTTCTTGGTCGGGTCAGTTGTCGTATCACGTTCCACCATGGTCTTGAACTGTTTATCAAGCCGCGTGTAATCGCCCGTAGTTATAGCCTTATCTACGCCCTTGTATAATTCAAGCTCCTGCTTTACACCAAGCCCTTCACGTATCTCGTACAATATGTTCCCGCTAAGTTCGGGTTCATTTCCGCTTATCGCTTTATAAGCTTCCTTGACTACGCCGAGCCAGTCCTTTATAAACGCATCGAGCGGTATGCCGAACATTTGTGATGTAGCTTTTGCCATCCTCAGCAGACGTTCATCAAGTCCCTTTTTCTCATTGTCAAGGTCGCCAGCGGCGTTAATCAAGTCTTGTATAACCTTCAACTCAGAACGCGAAGAAGTATAGCCTTGTAGCATTGACAATACTTCATTCACAAGTGGGAGTGAACCAAGAGTATCTAATTCGCCGCCAAGATAGATGTATTCGCCAATGTAAGGAACTTTCTTAAGCGGAGTGCCAACCAGATTACCGGCCAATGCTTCAACGTACTTGTCAACGTAGTTCTGGTTTTCATCATCATCGCGTATTGCCGTTATGATTGATTTCAGTATAGCATTGAAAACACCCGCGCCTATATTAGAAGCAGCCGTGCGCAGCAATCTTGCCTTGCCGCCCTTCTCGTTCATGTGTTTCAGCGCGTACCAGTACATATTATAGCTTACCGTAGGCTCAGCCTTGAATGAGGTAAAAAGCTTAGCTCCCGCGCTCTTTGAACGCATATACTCACTTCGGGATATCACGCTATCATACACCTGCGTATACTCTATGACATCATCAAACCTATGACCAACGGCCTTGTAGAACTCCTCGCTTCCGCGCTCAAGCGCGGTTGTGTCTGCAACTTCGTTTTCACACGCCTTCCATATCCTGCACCAAGTTATTTCGTCCATCTTCTGTGGCAGCCAGCCTGCAACGGCATCTCTGGCATTCCTGAAATTGAGCTTGTCGTTGTCGGCCATCCATTGCACAAGCCCTTTGCCCGTGTAGGCATCGAAGCCGCCAACTTCCTTTATAACCGCTGTGCCGGAATACTTCTTAGCAGTATCGTATGTGTTCTTATCCACATGACCAAAGAAGTATTTAGAGTCTACCAACGCAGTAGCGCGGACAATCGCGGATGGCTGCTGTATTGCAACCGAGAGCTTACCCGAAATAGCATTGCGTCTGAATGCGGATATCATTTGGGAGGCCATACTGTCACGCGGGTCAACTGTAATATTGCCGCTGATATCATTGATAAAGGTCTTTATATACTTGCTCGTATGCTGACCATATGCCTTGTCAAGCTCTGCCCTTATATAGGCATTCGCGCCGCCGTCCTCACTCCGTTGCTTGTAGTTATACACCTTAGCCATAGTGTCTTGAGGTATTGCCATAGCGTTATATGTAGCCATATCCGCCATGTGCTGCAATGCCTTCTGCGTAATGCCGGTTATCACTATCGGGTTCCTTGCGCCCGCAACGGTGTTCTTCGTGAATCCCTTATTCATCCAACTCATAGCATCTGAAACCCTGCCGTTGAAAGCGGTATCAATGAACTGTTGAGCAGACATTATCGGGATATAGTAGCCCTCCGAGAAGCGGTTTATGCCGTACATCTGCATAGTAACCTCGTTGCCGAGTTCCGCGCCCTTGGTGCTCATAAGCTCCACCAGCGCATCAGCGTATCCTTTCTGCTCTTTCGTAAGCCAATCGGATATCTCAGCTATGGTTTCTTCACTCAGCGGCTTATTGACGTTATCGTTTGTTGCCGCCTCTATAAGCTTACCGTTTTTCTGCACAATGTCTTTATTGAACACAAAGCCATCTTTGGTTAGATGCTGAGTGCCTATGAGCTGTTCGCGTTTGGCAGTTGCATAGATATCAAGAGCCTGTTCCCTTGTAATGCTTACATTGCTGCCGCCCTTTGTCTGGATGGTGAGCAAGTCGCCCGACTTGTCTGCCCATTCCTTGTAACGATATTTGTCCTTGATTTGCGCGTATTCCTCGCGTATGGCGTTTGCCGTAAGCGCAGCCTTATACGAAGCCTGACGCACATCATTGAACAAGGTTTTCATCTCTCCGCCTATGTTGTCGAAGAAGTATATGGGCTTGACGTTGCCTGAATTGAAAAATCCCGAAACAGCCGAAGCCATTTTATAAGCATAAGGGTGCTTGCGCATAAACTCACGCGCCTTAGGCCGCTGCACTTGAGCCGTTTTGATTATGTTCCCGCCGATATCGTCTATATACTGCCGTCTGCCGTCCGCTATGACGGTGTTGGCGGTAGTGACGGTATGTTTTACCGCTGCAACGATATTGTTCAGCTCCTTGAGCTTGTCTAATGGCATCTCGCTTATGTTGTTGTACTTGCTTGCGCTGTCCAACAAGCTTTGCATGTTGTCTATAAGGTCAGGGGCATATTCTATCAGCGGGTTATCAATATCGGGATTTGTCTTTGCCCTGTCCACCTGCTGCATCCACGTTTGCAGATTGCGCATAGCGTCCTTCCACATATAGCCTTTCTTGCCGTCAAACTCCAACGTTTTGAGCAGGTCAGCCGTCTTGTTGCGCAGGGCTTCCGGCACATGCTTACTGTTGTTGGGCTTGGTAAGCCAGCTATAGAGCGACTTGGCGTTCTTCTCTATGCTCGTCTTGTACTTGGTAATATCCCTCTGGTCGCGCAGCCTTTCATACTTGGCCTTAGCCTGTTCCCTCTGCTGCTCCATGAGCGTGTTGTACCGCGCCCGCTGCATTTCAAGCTTCTTCTGTTGCTTGTCCGCAAAAGTCTTGCGTTCAGGCATTGCCATATACTCGCCATATAACCGCATAGCAAGGTCGGCGGCGTACTCCTTCATGCCGTAGCCATAGGGATTCTCTATTGGGCGGTCATACATATTCAACACTTCATCGTGCAAAAGTGTCGGCATGTCCACATCGGGAGTATCGGGGTCAAATGTGTCGGGGAACATGCTGGATAGGTCGCGCCATGCCTGTTCAAGGGATATGCCCTCGGTCTTGGAGAACTTCGCCTTGTTGTACAATTCTCGCCTGAACTCGGTGTAAGAGCCGAAGGCGCTCTGCACTTCTGCAAGCTGCTTCTCGTTTAGCTTTATGGTGTTGTTTTTCAGAAACTCCCGCGCGGGCTTGGTGTTGTCGTACCACTCCGTGTTACGCTTGGAGGACTGGTCAAGCACATTCAGGGCGATGTTCATTGCTCCCGCCTGTACTTCGTCCCACACAACGTTCTCACCGTTACCGATGTAGTCAAACAGCTCAGTTATGTTGCTGACCAGTTCGGCCTTGTCCATCTTACTGCTATATTCTTTCAGTAAGCTACCCGCCAGCCGTTCAACGGCAGAAGCTTTAACGTGGTGGCCGTCCGAAAGCTTTATTTCCTGTTTTGCGACTTCCAACGCCTGTTTCAGCTTGTCGTTCTGCTTTTGCAGCTTCTTAGCATCTTCAGGAGTGACGGATACATCATCCTTGCGGGAGAAACGGAAACGTTCGGTAAACTCAGAATTAAGTTTGCTCAATCGTTCACCTTCAACATCCGGATTATATGTTTCAACTGGAATACCACGGCTTTCAAGTGCGGTTTGTAAATCCTCGTACTTGCCCTCAGGCATAATAACTGCCCTAACTTCATCAAAGCTGACCGCTCGCTGGGGTTTGGCTTCAAAGTACTCCGTAGGCATCTTCGCAATATCCTGTGTTAGGGAAATAAGGCTGTCTACAATATCATAGGAGGCTTTATACACCTGAGGCCACTGATTCAGATAGTTGTATATGCCGGTTCGGGTTTTACGCAGAGCAACGGCTTCGCACAGCGTGTTCGCAGCATCCCACCAATCCTTGTTCCCCGCATAGGTATCAACAATTTCGCGGAACCTATTGCTGTAGGTTTCTTTTATCGCCGCATATTGTTCTTCGTTGAGAGTTTGCAGACGGCTGCTGTCAGCCTTGATATCTGCAATAGATTCGTATTCCCTTGCTGAAGAACCGAATATACTCTTTGTGCCAAGCCCAGAAGCTCCCTTTTCATCCTGCGACTTCATGGCCTTGACAATGTTCTCAAGATTAAACTCCCAGTATAGCGTTTCAAAGCTTCTGCGATTACCGGAATTTGTAAACGTGTCTTTATCGTTGCGTATTCCTTTCTTTGAAACAATTCCAGAAAAAGTGTTTTCCAGCCATGCTTTGTATTCGGAAGGGTTTACCGCTTCCTTAATCGCTTTCTGCGTTGCTGCAATGTCGGGTTGCGTCCTCACCCTCCTTGGGCCATTCTGCATGTAACTGCGAACTTTGAGGGCATCTGTGAGAACATCGCCGCGGCTAAAACCGTCAGCAACAACAGACGCAGCGGCTTCGGAATCTATCCCAGCATCAATCAACTGTTGTTTAAGTGCCTCACGGTACGATTCACCATATTTTTCATACCATGTTGCTCTGCTCTTGCCCGTGCCCATGGCTTCAAAAGCGTCCTTCCCAAGCTTATTCAGTATGAAGTCGTACCTTTCCTTTTCAGGCTCTCCGATTTCGGTTACAACTTCGCGCTGAATGGTCTCGATTGGCTGTTTACCTTGGTCAACAAGATAGGCTTGCATCATATCGGTGTTGTCGGCAAAACTCTTTACTATAGCCTGTTCGCTACCGCCATACCGCGCTATTGCTTCCCCGGCATCGTCTACACCGAAAGCATATAAGGGGTATGCAATATCGCTTCCCGCCTTCTCATATACCTTGTAATACAAGTCTCTTAACCGTTTAATGCTTTTCTCGTTCGGTTTGTATCCAATTTGAGGGAATGTAGGCGTGTATGCATCGGCATTATACACCTTGTTGCCGCTACGTTTTGGGTCAATCGTATCCTTGCCGAATATAAGCGATATATCTCCAAACTCGCTATGGCCAAGTTCGGGTTTTGTTATTGCTATTGATGGCATCGGGAATCCGCCAAGTTCGATATCTGCTTCAAGCTCGGCACCCTTCAGATTATGAACCGCTATAAGGTCGCGAGTTTCCTCGACAGTATCTTTCATGGAGAAGCGCACCTGCTTATCAAGCGGTTTGCCGCTATTCTCATAGTTAAGTTCATCTTCGCGCACAAGCAGGTCGCGTGCTTCTTTGGGGATTATGCCATCTTCGTACAGTTCATCGGCTATTCGCGCCCGTTCTTCATCTCCGGTCGCATCAAGCAACGGCTGTATTTCCTCGCTCATGGGTATAACCACGGACGGCACATCTACACCAGCCTCCCGTGCGGCAAGTATCCTGTGCGAGCCGGTCAAAGCCTGATATCCATCGTTCCCGTTCTCAACAAGCACAACATTGCGCCCATTGTAGCCATTCTCCTCAAACTCGTTTATGAGGTAATGGTACTTGCTGCTGCTTGTAACTCTGTTAAGCGGCGTTATCTCCATCGGATTGACTTCTCGGATATCCGCATTGTTATCTTTCGCGGAAAGCTTGACATCTTTACCGTCAGAGGATATTATATTAGAGAAAGCATCTCCATGCGCGGGAGCCTCTTGGCTCCGTATCTGGGCTTCTTGTTTGGGAAGCTCAAGCGTGTCGGGGATGTTTTCTTTTATGTTTATAATATCATATAGATATTTTTTCCCATCTGACGCATTGCGAATCAACAGCTCGGCATTATACGAATAAATACGCTTAATGCTACCATCACTATTCTTTACGGGGAAAGCGAACGAGCTGTCATAGCGATACATACCATACCTTGCATCTTTGTTGTGGATATGTTGTGTTTTTTCCCAACGTCTATTAGTGGCTATTTCAATCATTTCACCAAGTGCGCCGGATGCTTTGTTTTTTGCTTTCAAGGTACTTCTATCATACTTTTGCAAATACGTTGTGTACTTCGAATGTGTATACTCTGTCGGCAAATCCTCACCCAAATATACTTTCTGACCGCTTTCTATAATAGTGTAAACTTCCCCGATGTGCTTGGCTATATAATCTGCAACAGCTTTATGATTGCGCAACTCCTTAGCGCTCAGTGTGTTATTTTCTATCCAAACCGTTTTCCTGCCGCCAATATCTTTTAAGGATAGATTGACATTATCGCCCTTAGCTTTACCCCTCGTCCCTTCCATCCCCTCAAAGTAATAATCGGCTATCATGTCAAGGGTCTGCTTGTTGTTGCGGATAAGCTCCATCTGCTCCCAGCTCTTTTGGCCTTTGAGAATGTTATATGCCTTATCCAGTATCGCACGAAGGTCTTTTATAAGCTTCTCAAACCATGCCTTGACCTTACTGCCGGACTTCATCACCTTGTCGGCAAAGCGTTTGCCCTGCTGCTCATCGGTAAGGATAACAGGAACGGTATTGGCTACCACTTCGGTAACGGCTTCGGAGCGGCTCAGGCCGTTCTTATCTATCTGGTACTGCACCATCTTTTCAAACTCGGCCTTGGCTTCGTCAAACGTCATGCCCTTCTGGTTCATCAACTCGCCTTCGATAGCCGCTTCAACGACCTCAGACAGCGCGCTAAAGCCTTCTTTGTTCTTGACCTCCATCTCATGGATGCTCTCATGCGCGACAACGTAAGCATACGCCTGTCCCGTACTGTCAAGCGAAAGGTGATAGGTGTCCGTCTTGGCATCATAGTATGCGTTCGCATCACTCCTGCTGAACGTTACGCTGTTGCCGTCAGTGCCTATGGCATCGTGTATTACAAGTTTCTTCCCAGCGGCCTTGAATACCTCGTCCAGCGCCCTTATCTGCTTGCGCTGAGAACTGGTGAGCTTCCGGTCTGAATACTCGCGGTTCACGCCCGTCTTGTACTCCGCTTTGGCTTGCTGTCTTACGTTGTTGCCCTGCTGCCCTGCAATGGAGTTTGCACGGCTGGACTGATACGCGGCCTGTCCTGCACGGAATGCAGCCATTCTTGCATTATCGTTGAGATAATGACGCGCATACACGCTATCGCCTACGGCCTTTGCATATTCATAGCCCTGCTTACCGCTTAGATAAATGGAATTGAACCCACGGAGATAGTTATCAACGCTCGTTTCGCCCGTGTAGTTGTTTACCAATGCATTTGCCGTATCAACATCGAAGGACGCGGCACGTTCATACAGCACGTTTATGTTCGGGTCGTCAAAGTCCACATCGGACAACCGCGCCGTAGTGCCATCAGAGAGCCTTACATTCAGGCCATTATCGGTATCGACTATGCTCCCTACGCTAACAGCATTGCCATTGCTTGTGGTTGCCGTATGGCGCGTTGCAACGCCGCTCTGCGCGGTTTTAGCGGGTGCGGCGGCATTGTTGCCCGTCTGACTTTTAAGAGGGCTCTGCGCGGCTTTTTCTGCGGCTTGTGCGGCGGCCTCCTGAATGGCCTGCAGCTTCTTTTTCTCGGGCTCGGCCTGGGTATACTGGAACACAACAGAGGAGAGGTAGAACTCCTTGTGGCCGTCGATGTCGTATTTCTTTTCCAGCAGACGCATGGAGTAATCGGTCAGGTCTACCAGTGCACCCTCCTCCACCTTGCCGCTCTGGGTGGGCAGGCAGGCGCGCTGCTGGATGATGGAGTTTACCGGGGCACCCTCTAC
>OGOZ01002023.1_pt1 | contig 10457 bp, 10 predicted proteins | sample 1552801 | NCBI WGS metagenome assembly OGOZ01 (sample SAMEA2580196, study PRJEB22360) | human gut metagenome | biome: human gut; feature: human-associated habitat; material: faeces | place: Denmark | collected 2008/2010
TTATATTTCTAAAAAATCTATCAAAAGTAAATAATGAATACAATTCTTCAAAAGTAGAACCCTCTAAAAATCTCTTGGTACCTGTTATTAAAAAGGGTGATCTATATCCATTCAAAAAGAAATAATTTTCTCTAAGTAATATTTCTTTTGCTTTATCATAATCTTCAACAGTAAGGCCCTTACTTATTAATATTTGTATTTGTTCTTCTATAGTTTTAAATACTTTTGCTGCCACTTACTTCACTCTCCTATTATGTAATAATTATAACATTAATAATATGAATTTGAAATCAATTTTTTGATAGTTTTATTTTTTTGTGTAAAAGAAAAACTCAAATATAAATTTGAGTTTAACTTCATTACTATCTCTTACTGAATTGTGGTGCTCTACGTGCTTTCTTAAGTCCGTATTTCTTTCTTTCCTTAATTCTAGCATCACGAGTAATCATGCCATTTGATTTTAATACTGGTCTATGTTCAGCATTAGCAAGCATTAAAGCTCTTGCAATACCTAATCTAATAGCTCCAGTTTGTCCAGAAAAGCCTCCACCTCTAACTACGATATTGATATCATATTTTTCTTTAGAATTAGCAAGTTCTAATGGTTGTACTAAATCCATAACTAATGTTTCATAAGGCATGTAATCTTTTACATCTTTACCATTAACAGTAATATTACCTTTTCCTGGAACTAAAGTTACTTTAGCAACACTTCTTTTTCTTCTGCCTATTGCAGTATACTTATTTTTTTCTGCCATCTTACTTTACCTCTAATCTTTCTGGTTTTTGAGCTTCATGTTTATGTTCACTTCCAGCATAAACAAATAATTGTCTATAGATTTGTCTTCCAAGTCTATTTTTAGGAAGCATACCTTTAATAGCTCTTTCTACCATTTCAACTGGATATTTTTCTTTCATTGTTCTAGCATTTCTTTCTCTAAGACCACCTGGATAACCACTATGATTATAGTACATTTTATCATCTAATTTGTTTCCAGTTAAATTTACTTTTTCAGCATTGATAATAATAACGTTATCACCACAAGCAATATGTGGAGTATAAGTTGGTTTATGTTTACCTCTTAATACAGAAGCAGCTAAAGCAGCAACCTTACCTAAGTTTTGTCCTTCAGCATCAATAACATACCAATTATGTTTAACGTCTTCTTTTTTTAACATAAATGTTTTCATAATATATTATTTCCTTCCTTCAATTTTGATGCATACTATATTTGCAACTATAGCGATTTCTTTCCCACAGAAACTGCATCTCCATTAAAATGTACCGGGAATATTATATAAAAAGTATATTGAATTGTCAAATGTTTTTTGACATTTTTACAAATATATCAGTATATTTTAAACAATACAAACTTGACAATATAACCTTATATATTATAAAATTACTATATAATAGTGGAGGAAAAAATGAAAAATAAAGGAATGTTAGTAATACTAATTATTATGTTTATAATAGCAGTAACAGGAGGAGTAGTTGGCTTCTTAGAAAGTAAAAAGAATAAACCTGATACTCCTAATGATAATAAAGCTGGCACTATTACATATAAATACTTTTTAGAAGATGAAGAAGTAAATGAAATGCCAGTTAATGAAAAAACTATCGATGAAAATGGAATGGAAGTAACAAACGAAATATATGCATTCTCAAGATTTAACTGTAATCCTAGTATTACTGGTGATTTCAATACAGAAGAATGGAAATTCGTTCCTGCAGAAGAAATTGAAAGTACATGTGAATTATACTTCGTAAAAGCAAAATACGAAGTAACAATTACTGAACCAATAAACGCAACATTAGATGAAAACAATCCTAAATATATAAATAGAGAAGAAAATGGTACATTCATAATAGTTCCAAATGAAGGATACGAATTCTCAAAAGCAACTTGTTCAGATAATAAACAAACTTCATGGGATGAAGAAAAAAATGCACTAATAATCAACTCAATAACAAAAGATGTATCTTGTAAAGTAGATTTCAAATTAAAAGAATTAACAGTAAATATTAAAGTTACTAATGGTGAAGGTTCAACAACAAAAACAATAACTTATGGAGAATCACTAAAAGAAGTTGTGACACCTAAAGATGGATACGAAAATCCAGAAGTTAAATGTTCTAATAATCAAAATGGAGTATTTAAAGAAAATACATTCGGTATTGATAAAGTTACAAACGATACTGATTGTACAGTAGTATTCAAAAAAACACCTGCAAAAAAATATACATTTAAAGTAGAACTTCCAAGTTTAATCACTATATTAAATGGAGCAACATCAAGCGAGGTTGAAGAAGGAAAAGACGCAGAAATAACAATGAAAGTTCATGATGGATATACAATGACATTAGATTGCGGAAATATACTTCCGTCAAGTACTGAAGACGTTGATGCTGCTACAAAAAAATACATATTTAAAAGTGTTAAAAGCAACATAAGTTGTAAAGCAACAGCAAAAGTAAGCGAGTAATCGCTTTTTTTATTGAAAAAATGTTGATAAAATGTTAAATTATCAATGAGGAAATTTTATGTGGAATATTGGAAATGTAAAAATTAAAAATAAAATTGTTTGTGCACCAATGGCAGGAATATCTAATGAATCATATAGAGCAATATTAAAAAGTATGAACCCAGGACTTATTTATTCGGAAATGGTAAGCAACATGGGTATTATTTATAATAGTAAAAACACATTGGATATGCTAAAAATAAATGATGAAGAGAGACCTATATCACTTCAAATATTTGGAAGCGATGTTGATTCTTTCATAAAAGCAGCTAAATACGTAGAAGAAAATGCACATCCAGATATTATAGATATTAATATGGGTTGCCCTGTACCTAAGGTAGCACTTAAATCTCAAGCTGGCTCTGGATTACTTAAAAATCCAGAAAAAATATATGAAATAGTTTCAGCTGTAGTTAAAAATGTTAAAACACCAGTTACAGTTAAAATAAGATCAGGATGGAATAAAGATAATATTAATTGTGTTGAGGTTGCAAAATTAATAGAAAAAGCAGGAGCATCAGCAATAGCTATACACCCAAGAACAAGAGAACAAGGATATACAGGTACGTCAGACTGGTCTCTTATTAAAAAAGTAAAAGAAGCAATAAAAATACCAGTAATCGGAAATGGTGATATACACACTAAGGAAGATGCTAAAAGAATGCTAGAAGAAACAGGATGCGATGCAGTAATGATAGGAAGAGCATCAATTGGAAATCCATGGATAATTAAAGAATGCGTCGAATATATTGAAAATAATAATATTATAGAAGAACCAACATATGAAGAAAGAATTCAAATGCTTGAAAAACATTATAAATTATTAAAAGAAAATACAAGTGAAAGAAAAGCTTTACTAGACATAAAAACACATGCTTTAGCATATTTAAAATATATACCTAAGTCAAAAGAATTAAAAAATGAAATAGTAACATGTAAAACAGAAGAAGAATTTGAAAATTGCATTAATAAAATTTATGAGCATATAAAATGCATTTCTTGTGAAAAATAGGAAAAAACCCGGTAAATCCTTGAACTTATCGGTTTTTTTGTTATATAATAACAATTGAGGAGGATTAGGAAATGAAAAAGACTGGATTATTTAAAATAATCATGTTCACACTACTTGCTATTGTAGTAATAACTTGGTTTGTTCCAGCTAGCTACTTCAATTCTGGAGAATTAGCAGAACTTGGAAAATATAGAATCGGATTTTTCGATTTCTTCCAATTAATCTTTGGAGCATTCGAATTTAAATATTTCATTCAAATCTTTATATTCTTACTTTCAGTAGGAGCTCTTTATGGAGTACTTGCTAAAACTGGTAAATATAGAGCTTGGATTGAAAAAATAGCAAGTAAATTTAGAGGAAAGGAATACGTATTTTTAATTATTGCCGCTGTTACTATTGTAGGATTAACTTCTGCATTTAACTATGGACTATTACTATTTATGTTCTTTCCATTAATTATTAGCATCGTATTAGCTATGGGTTATGATAAAATAACTGCATTCCTAACAACATTTGGTGCAATGTTAATCGGAACAATTGGTAGTACAATCAGTTATAATATAACAGGTGTAATTAACGAACAATTATCAGTTGCAAAATTAAGTACTGGAATTTGGTATAGAATAGTAATTTTAGTATTATCTTTAGCCTTATTAATTGTATACTTAGTTAAAGCTAAACATACAGTAGTTAAAAAAGCTGAAAATAAAATTGAAACTGCTATCGAAAATGATATGTTTATTGGTGAAAAGAATGCTAATAAATATTCAGTATGGCCAATCATAATTATTCTAGGATTATTATTTGTATTATTAATATTAGCTTGTACTAATTGGAGCGGAACATTTAACATTAAATTCTTTAGTGACTTAAATACAAAAATTATGGCAGTAAAGATTAAAGACTTCGAAATATTCAAAAATATCTTTGGAACAATCGAAGAATTCGGTAGCTGGTATTATGCTGAAATGGCTGTTATGAACTTATTAGCAGCATTATTAATAGGTAGATTCTTCAGAATGAAACATAGAGATGTATTATCTTATATGGCTGAAGGCACAAAAAAAATGTTACCATCTGCATTAATAGTAGTATTAGCATATTGTGTTATCTACTTTGCAGGAAATACAATGTTCTATCCAACAATCGCAGGATGGATTTTAGGAGCAACAAGTAAATTCAATATATTCTTTGCTTCTATAGCTACAATCCTTGGTTCTGCATTACATGTAGATATGATATATGTAGCAAACTACGTAATTCCACAAATAGCTGCTGAAGGCGCTAGTGCAACAGTTACAGGAACATTAATTCAAGGTCTATATGGTGTTACAATGTTTGTAGCTCCAACAAGTGTTGCTTTAGTACTAGGACTTACATATTTAAATATTCCTTACACTGAGTGGATTAAAAAGACTTGGAAAATAGCATTAATACTATTTGGTATAGTAATTCTTACAACAGTAGCTGCAATGCTAATATAAGTTTAAAAAAATACAGTTAAATCTGTATTTTTTTTTGCAATAAAAACATACTATTAATATGATAAAATATGAAGAAGACTTAAAAAAAGTATTAAAACAAAGTGAAAAAGAAGCAATTAATCTAAATCATAATTTTATAGGGACAGAGCACTTATTAATAGGTGCATTATTGCAAGATAATGAAATTTCTAATATATTAAAAAAAGAAATAAATAAAAATTAAAGTAATTTCAGTAAATTACTTAATTAATATTGTATTTTTGTAAAAGTAAGAGCTCTTCAGTAGATAATTTTCCACCGTGTTTGAATGTATCGAAGATTTCTTCAGCTCTTTCTTTTTCTTCACGATTTTTGTTACCGTTTGATGAGGAAGATTTGTTACTAGCAGATCTTCTTTTTCTAGGTCTGTTGGAACCTAATTTTTTATTGATAACATGAATATCGCTTAAAATGGATTTGAACTCTTCATGTTTTGCAGAAGCATTTTTACGAGCTTCTATGAATTTTTTGTGAGCTTCATCAGCTGCAGTTCTGATATCATCAGTTTTTCTGAAGAATTTGAGCATTTCTTCGTGAGCTGCTTGAGCTTTTTCAGAAAAGTCAATAACTTTTTCGTGTTCTTCTTCAGATAATTTTTTAAGCTCTTGTGCTTCACCTTTAACGGATTCATCTTCATGAATTTCCATTAACTGTTTTCTTAAATCGTTTGCATTTTTAACAAGTTGATTTTCTTTTTTAATATCTAAAACACGAGTTTCAATGATTTTATCAATCTTTTTAATCTCATTTTCTATTTTAATTTTGTCACGTTTACCAGAAGACCATTCTAAGTTTCTAATTTTGTTGTTAGCTTCGTTACGTGCTTTTTTAGCTTCTTCAACTTTTTTGTTGATTTCGTTACGTTCATTTCTGAATTCAATAGCTTTGTTTAAGTTTTCTTTTAATGATGCGTTTAATTCATCACGGATTTTACGTTGTTCTTTAGCTATCCTGTTGAATTCTTCTCTTTCTTCAGTAACTTTAGCTATTTCAGCTTCTTTTTCATCTTTTTGTTTTCTTACACCTTCCATGGTGTCAGCTAAAACAAAATCAGATTCAGGAAGACCGTCTTTTTTAGGTTTTTCAGCTTTTTCAGTAGATTCTTCAGCATCTTCTGCTTCTTCTACTTGTTCAGTTTCGTCATCTTCAACAACATCAGTGGATAATTGATTAATAATTTCATCTAAGACTTTGGTTAAGTCTTTTTCATCTACTACAACATCAGCTTTTTCTTTAACAGAATCTTTTGCATTGAAAGCAATTCCAATACCTGCTGATTCGATCATGGAAATGTCGTTAGCTCCATCTCCAACTGCAACAACTTCTTCTAAAGAAGTGTCATTACCTTCAATATGTTCTTTTAATACGTCCAATTTAGAACCAGATACTAAAGGTCCAGTTACTTCACCAGTCAATTTACCGTCTTCAACAGTGAAACTATTAGTGTATGCATTTTCAATACCGAGTTTGTCTTTAACGGTTTGTGCAACAACATCAAAACTGCCACTAATAATAGCTACATCTAATCCTTCTTCTTTTAAACGTGCGATGGTATCTTCAGCACCATTCATTAATGGAAGTTCATCAGCAACTTTTTGAATATCTTCAATGGAAGTTCCTTCAAGAAGTTTAACTCTATCTTTAATAGAAGTTTCAAAGTCGATTTCACCTTGCATAGCTTTTTCAGTAATTTCAGCTATTTCATCTTCAACATTTGCTAATTTCCCTATCTCATCAATTGCTTCTCCATCAATAATAACGTTATCTAAGTCAAATACTACAAGTTTAATCAATCATACCACCAATTATATTAAATCTAGCTCACTTAATCTACCGTAAGCTCTTTCGACACCTAATTTAGCGTCGCTACGTGTTTTAGCTCCAGTACAAACAACTTTACCGGAACCGAATAATAATAAAACAACTTTAGGGTCAGATAACCTGTATACTAAACCCGGAAATTGTTCAGGTTCGTATTCAGTATCTTCAAGTTCTAAAGCTACTGCTTCTAAATTTAATGTGGATTCTAAGTTTGCAGAAGCCACAATGTTTTGAATTTTAATTTCGAATTCATGAGGAATTTCAGTATCAATAGTCCTCATTAAATCAACAGTCTTTTTAATAGCTAACTTTGAGTCATCTATAGACTTAGCCCCAGTACAAACAAGCTTACCAGAGCTGAAAATTAATGCTGCTGTTTTAGGATCTTTAAGTTTAAAAACTAATCCTGGAAACTGTTCACGATTAAAATTAACCCCTTCTAAAGCTTCGGAAACTTCAGTTAAAACTATATCTTTTCCTATGCTTGCAGAAGCCACAATGTTTTCTATTTTTATATCAACATCGGTCAATTTAAAACCTCCAATTAATTATTAAAATGAGTACAGTAAAGATTTAAAATCATTAAATTTTTACTAATTAAATATTTTATTTAAATACCATGAAGGGCGGCGTAAGGTTCGGTCTGGACAGGCGCAGCTCCACGGTCTTCTGGCCCGACAGGATTTTCTGGAGCCACTCAGGTCGGATGCTGAGCATGATGTTTTTCATAGGAAAACTCCTTTCCGACGGCAAAAGCCGCCTTGTCTTGCTTGACAAAGCGGCTTTCTGGTGTATAATAAAAGCAGAAAGGCGATACCGATAAGCGGTCAGCCTAAGAGAATAGAGTCAAACGAAATGACCGTCTTCCTTTGGCGAGGGGCGGTCATTTTCGTTTGCAAATCTGAACTATCAGACCCACAAGGCCGATGATAACAAGAGAATACGCAAAAAGCGATTCGTAAGTAACCATTGGCATCACCTCCCTCCACAGGGAAGTGCCGACCGCCTACCGTATATGGTAACGCCTTTCTGGCTCCTTTTGGAGCATTGTTATCTTACCAAAAAGGCCCCGCTTTGTCAATTTCCACCGCCCACGGTTTATCCGCAGGTGGTTATTTTTTTGCCTCGGCTGCTGCATGGGGAAGCCGCACCCAGCCGCCCTTATGACGAACAAGCTGGATTTTCTTCATGCTGACCATAAGCGGCTTTCCATCCGTGAGTAGGCTTAATGCCCTGCCATAGCTGGAGCAGCCCTTGGAAACGTATTTGCGATTGCCGTAGACCACGATATCTCCCGGCTGCATGGCATATCTCTGCTTTCTGGTCGAGGTTCGGCCCTTTGACTTCTTACAGCCACGGAACCGGCGCAGATTTTCGCCGTCAAGGTTATGATTGCGGTTCGTCCTGCCGGAGGACAGCTCGTTGCCAGAACGGATAACTCCCTTTTCCCGTGTGTCGTAATATTTGGCGTCATAGAATTTGGATAGGACTCTGTTGTTTCGCCTGTATTTCTGGAAGACCTCTGTTTCGCATCTGGCTTCCGGACGCAGCTCGCCCATGCAGTAGGCATCCGTAGCGCAGGAATACGGGAGGCCGAGGTTGGTGCGGACGCGCTTGGAGATGACGCCATAGGTCATGTGTACTTCCGCAACACCCTGGAAGCGAGCCATCGCACGCTGATAGAGAATCCAGCGCACGCTATTCATAAACGCTTCGCCGGTATATTTCCGCAGAGGCTTATCGAAGCCCCACAGCTTCCCGCCCTCCTTGTGATTGGCAGGTGTGTTGCACTTCTCGCAGCAGGTCGCAAGCTCCCTCATGCTGTTCCCATGCAGACCCTTCCAGTAGTAGGCGTGATGGACATGAAGGATAGCGCCGTCTTTCAGGCCTCTCTTGCAATACACACAGGTATAGTGGTCCCGTTCAAAGACCGCTTCCCGCAGCGTATCGTAGCCGTACTGCGGTCCATGCTGATAGTCCTTGCCCTGCGGGACAGGTTCCCCTGCCTCCAGCGCCGCAAGGAGCTGTGTATCGTATGTCGCGGCCTTGATAAAGACATCCGTGACAGGCATGACAGACAGATAACGGGAGATAATATCCAGGTGCCGCTCCACCTTGTTGTCCAGAGACGGAGCAATCCAACCGGGCTTTTTGCCTGATACACGGTTATTGAACCGTGCAGCCCGATACCGCAGGCGGTTTCTGCGCGTCCGGCGGTACGCTCGGCAGTCGTCATGGCGAGAGCGCTCGTTCGTGAGCATATCATATTGCTGCGATACGACCTCTTTTGCCTTTGTCTTAATGCTGACGCCGATATGCTCATATCCGGTGCCGACGCACATTTCGATGGGCTGGGTATAGGTACTGGTATCGTAGGTCAGCTGGATGGTGAACGGGTTCCGCTTCGCAATCACAGCGCGGCCATCCTTCAACAGATGGCGCACTTTGCCGTAATTTTCGGTCGGCATCAGCCGTTCACCGTTTGCACTTAAAACACATACTGGCATCTTATTTTTTCCTTTCACGCTGCGGGTGCAGTTTCCTGTCATTCGGTGGGGGACGTCAACTGCGTGATGCTCCGTTTGCGGGGGGGGCTGCGGTATAGCTACCTGTCATTTGGTGGGGGACGTCAACCTGTCAATCCGGATTGCAATTTAATCGTACGGTATAGCTCCCTGTCATTTGGTGGGGGACGTCAACTGAAGTTGAGTTTGCCGAGTATATTCCAAACGACAAACCAAAAAGGTAAATCAGCACTTACCGCTCACGCGGCGTTACTGTGGTCCACATCGCCAAGGATATACCGGGTTTGATGGTACGCACACTTCTCCTTCCCCTCAGAGATGTTTAATACGCACCCGCAGAGCGGCGGACTTGTGGAGTATCCGCCGGTGCCTATGTATTCCGGCATATCGTAGCCTTGCGGCTGAGGCTTATTGACGAGGCTTACTCTCCTTGCGGGTCATAAGCCACACCAAATGACAGGAGGCTGAGCCGGAGTTTCCGGCGCACCCGCCATTCGGCGGGGTAAAGCTAAAGAGCAGCGTCCTGATTGACAGGACATTCGAGACTCATGTTTTTTCTCTTCTCACAGGACTCTGCCTGCGACCACAAGCTGTTTGGCAGATTGAGCACCGTTACGAGGACATCCCCGGCAAACAGATAGACGTGCCGGTGATATACTCGAATATTGTTGATGGTTTTGTTTTTGAAGCGGATGGATGTAAGGTATCCATTCAGGTGGCCTCTGGTCTCCGAGTGCTTCACGCCAAAGTCAAAGGCTTTCTGTGCATTGCGCACGGCTGCTCTTTTGCCGAGACCAGCACGCTGTTTTGTACGCTTCCTCGCGTGTTTACTTACCTGCGCTGACATGGTTCGTATCATTCTGATGGACAGACACCGCGTTGCGACGGGCCTGCCGAATGAGCGACAGGATATCGTCCAGCCTGTTTCCGCCAAAGTACACAAGTAATGGCTGATACAGCGCCAATACCGCCACAACAAAGCAGACGGCATCAGCAGTACCCGCAGGGAAATCCGCCCGTGCCATAGCTACAGAATACAGGCTTGCCAGC
>OGOZ01002026.1_pt1 | contig 10444 bp, 10 predicted proteins | sample 1552801 | NCBI WGS metagenome assembly OGOZ01 (sample SAMEA2580196, study PRJEB22360) | human gut metagenome | biome: human gut; feature: human-associated habitat; material: faeces | place: Denmark | collected 2008/2010
ACAAACAAAATTACGTAAAGGCCATGACAACAGCACGTGACACCCACAATCAGATTGAATATGCCAAGGAGACCGGACTTGAAGAAGGACTCGCGAAAGGGCGTGAGGAACGTAATCTGGAGGTAGCGATTAACCTGCTTCAGTTGGGGACGCCATGTGAGATCGTGGCGAAGGCGACCGGATTGTCGCTGGAGGAAGTTGCTAAGCTTAAGGAAAGCCTCTGAGTACGCCAGCCGGTGGCCACACGACCAGAATATACCAGAATATAGAAGACAAAAGATGGCAGAGAACGATTGGAAACAGCGATTGGGCGTGGTTTATTCCACGAATCCTGATTTTAAATATGAGCAGGAAAGCATAACGGAGGACGAGACATTGGCTCCGGAGAAGCAGAAACTGACGGTAAGCATTGACAGAAGATGCAGGGCCGGCAAGCAGGTGACATTGGTAAGCGGCTTTGTAGGCAGCGAGTCCGACCTCAAGGAACTAGGAAAAACGCTGAAAGTCAAGTGCGGAGTGGGCGGCACGGCTAAAGACGGGGAAATCACGATTCAAGGGGATCTCCGGGACAAGGTCACTGCGCTGCTTTGCGCCATGGGATATCGCGCCAAGCGCGGAAACTAACTGAGGCGGGAAGCACGACTCCGAAGACGAACACTGTTTTCAGCCAAGCGCGGAAACTGACAGGGTCAGACGCGGAGCACCAACAATGAGAGAAACAAGAGAAGAAGCTCTATGAGGAAACGCGGGAGTATGACACACGAAAAAAGCCTTACAAATCCGCGAAAGCTGAACCGTTCCCAGCAAGCTAAATGACAAATGCCGACTATATCATCAGAAATAACATCTGTGGACACATTGCAGATCAGGCCTGTCTCTGAAGCATTCGCTCAGGGACAGCTGTTCATGCACACGACTACAGAGCAGAGCATCCCGACGACAGACCTTTGGGGCACCTCACCACTGAACTGGGCACTCATGGCCCTCTGCATTGTCCTACTGCTAATCAGCATGAGGCGATTCATTTCAGTACTGCCGTACATATGGAGCACACTTTTCAGATGGCGAGAAATAGTGTCAATCGAAGGGAACATGCGACTGAGCAGGGAACGGAACTCTGTAGCATTGGCATCGATATTCATCTGCAGCCTCTGCATATCCAGACTCGGACTGTTCCATAACAAGTTCCTTTCGGCGCTGTCCCCCGGTCTCCAGACATTGGCCATCATCGGGATCCTGTGCGCATACCTGCTTGTGAGATGGTTAGCGGGAACCGTAACCCCTACCGGCAAAATCAGATTCGATACAGCCAAGATTTCCGGACATAGCGGAGCGAACTTCTTCATCCTGGAAACATTCTTCCTCGCCATCGGCATCACAATCCTCGCAATATCAAGCAGTTGCCTTCCTCACATAAAAACGGCGGCCTATATTTTCACAGGCCTGTTTTTTACTGTCAATCTCATACGCAGATATCAGATTATCACTCAAGATTGCGGATTTTTCACAGCAATTTCGTACCTTTGCAGCGTCGAAATATTACCGGCAGTGCTGCTGGTGATTTCGTTGGTATATTTGTAGGATAGGATTGGTATGGCAACAAAGAAGATTTTGATCTCGCAGGAGACGCCTATGAATGTCGCTCCTTACGAGACTCTCAAAGAAAAATTCGGTGTTCAGATAGATTTTATGCCGTTTTTTCTGATTGAACCGCTCACATCACGAGAATTCAGAGGTCAGCGACTTAACATTTTGGATTACACTGCGATTGTTTTTTCCGCTCGACATACTATCGACGCATTCTTTAAGCTTTGCGAAGAACTCAGAGTGAAAGTACCGGAGACAATGAAGTACTTCTGCACCACCGAAGCAGTCGCAATGTACCTTCAGAAACACATTGTATTCCGCAAACGCAAGATTTTCTACGGAAACGGCACCCCGGCATCAGTCATTGAGCAGATCGGTACGAAACACAAGGATGAGAAATTCCTCATAACCACCTCAGACACAAGCAGCAACGATGCGCTGCGCGGACTGTTCGAGGAGCACAAGCTGGACTACAACACAGCAGTTTTCGTCAAATCAGTGCCGCAGGACCTGAAAGGTGTGGACCTGAAGTCCTATGATATGATAGTGGTTTACAATCCGGCAGACTTGAAATCACTGTTCGAGAACTACCCGGACTACAAGCCGGAAAACACCAAATTCGTAACCTTCGGCAAACTGATTGTCAAGGCCATGGAAGAGGCCGGACTGCCGATTGAGATAAAGGCGCCAACGTCTGAAGCACCGTCTGTGGCACGCGCACTGGAGCTTTATCTCGAGAAGAATCACTGAATTTATGGACAATGACTTCCGGAAAACATTGAAAAAGAAGGAGAGGCTGTCAGTCGGGACAGACCTTTCCAGACTTTTCGCGTCCGGACGTTATGGCTTTACTGATGGATTCAGATACTGCTACCGCACGGGCAACGAATTGCCTTTCAACAGGATAGTCGTATCTGTCCCTAAAAAATGCTTCCGCCGCGCCGTCAAGCGCAACCTCCTGAAACGCCGTATCCGCGAAGCCTACCGGCTGAACAAGAATCTTCTTCCTGTCAATGCAGAGAAAGGCGGCACAGACATACTTTTCATCTACAGTTCCAAGGACATTCTCGACTTCAACGCTGTAGTTCTCTCCGTCAGAAACATCCTTGAGAGCCTCGCGGCAAAAGTTGTTGCGATGGATGCTACTCCGAAATCGACACGGGAAGAAACCATAAAAGAAGCACCGGAGGCAGCTCAGCAAGAGAATCCGGACGAAACACCTGAGAGCGATGAACAGCATTGACACGAAACCGAAGAACAGATTTGTCGAGACACTGAAGAAGGTTTCGATCTTCCCGTTCATTGTCCTCATCAAATTTTACCGGACCTGCATATCGCCCTATACGCCACCGGCTTGCAGGTTCACTCCGACGTGTTCAGAATATGCACTTCAGGCTTTCCGCAAATGGGGGCCTTTCAAGGGGCTCTACCTCACAGTGCGACGCATACTCAGATGCCATCCGTGGGGCGGCTCAGGATACGACCCGGTTCCGTAATCAGCCGCATCTGACAGCCTGGGCCCGGAAGCCATACACTCCCGGTTCCGTAATCAGCCACATCGAACAGCCTGGGCCCAGAAGCCATACACTCCAGACTCAGTAATCAGCCACATCGAACGGTCGGGTCCCAAAATCCGGACACAGCCGGTTCCGTAATCGAAAAATATGTGTATCTTTGCATAATACACATATAATAACGATGCGCATCTTTAGAAAAACCATCATTGCGGCAGCACTTCTTGCGACAAGCGCCACAGGAATGACCGCACAGAACACAAGAAAAGAAGCAGACGGACTTCTCACGGAAAAGAATTCACAGACCATCTACAACAAGGAACTCAAGGCTGACGTCGTCGTGGCCGGAGGCGGAATCGCAGGCGTTTGCGCTGCAGTTTCCGCAGCAAGACACGGCAGCACGGTCATCCTGGTTCAGGACCGCCCGGTACTTGGAGGCAATGCATCCAGCGAAATCCGCATGGGCATCGTCGGAGCAAAAGGCGACCAGAACGCCGAAGCAGGACTCCTGGAAGAAATCCAGCTGAGGAACTTCCGACACAATCCGCTTATGAGATACACCCTCTGGGACGACGCCTTCTATTCTACAGTAATCTGCGAGAAAAACATCACGCTTCTCCTTAACACATCCGTGGAAGACGTGGTTATGGACGGAGACAGAATCGCCGCTGTAAAAGCGTGGAACACAAATGCTTACACCAAATATCTCATAAAAGGCACCGTATTCCTCGACTGCACCGGCGACGGCATCCTCAGACTCTCAGGCGCCAAATACCGCCACGGAAGAGAGTTTGCAGATGAGTTCAATGAGTCATTTGTAGGAGAAAACGGAGGCGATTCCAAGACAATGGGCAATTCCATCCTGCTCCAGCTCAGAAAGACAGATGAGGACCATCCGTTCACAGCTCCTGACTGGGCATACCATTTTACCGATGACGACTTCAACTATGACAAGCCGAAATCCACGATTCCCGGCGTCAAGTTCAACTACAAGAAGCCTTTCCCTAAGGACAACAACTACTGGTGGATAGAATACGGCGGCACGATCAACACCATCAAGGACGCCAACGACATCCAGTTCGAACTCAAACGCATTGCCTATGGTGTATGGGAATATATGAAGAACCATCCTGACGGCAGATGCAAGAACTACGACCTCGACTGGATAGGCTCACTCCCGGGCAAGCGTGAATCCACACGTTATGTAGGCCCGCACATCCTTACCCAGAACGACGTCATGTCAGGAGGACACTTCGAAGACGTCATCGCCTACGGCGGCTGGACACTGGACAACCACAACCCTGAGGCATTCCACAGCAAGGGCAAAATGTCCGTCGAATATACGACTCCTACACGCTTCGGAATACCTTTCGACTGCCTGTATTCTGTCAATGTTCCAAACCTCATGTTTGCCGGAAGGGACATCTCCGCCACACACATGGGACTGTCCTCGACACGAGTGATGGCCACTTGCGCATTGCTCGGACAGGCTGCAGGAACAGGAGCCGCGCTGGCAATAAAATACGACACAACACCGGCTGGCGTGCGCAAAGATCACATTGCCGAACTTCAGGATATGCTGGAAGATGACGACAGCATGCTCCCATACAGATGGAGAAAGCCATCAGCATTGACAATGAGCTCCACCACCTCCGAGGAGAACATGATTCTCCGCAACGGCATTGACCGTCAATGGGATGGTGCAGACAATGGCGTCTGGGTAGCTCCTGGCGAAGAAAGCATCGTCTATACATGGAAGAAGCCTGTCATTCTGACAGGTGCCAGGATCATCTTCGATTCCGAGTTCAAATACAGAAGCAAGAGAATGAGAAAATTCGAGGCGACTACCGAGAGGGTGGAAATGCCGAAGATGATGGCCAAGGATTTCAGGGTCGAAGCTCAGGTCAAAGGGCAATGGAAGACCGTCTATGAGGGTAAGGGCAATTATCTCAGACTCCGCAAAGTCGAATTCGCAGCACCTGTAAAGGCCAATGCATTGAGACTCGTGGTGGATTCCACCTGGGGCGCAGAAAAAGCTCACGTTTTCGCGTTCGACGCATTGTAGAACGCCAAGCGGATACAAACAATTAGGGGAGGCCTGATCGGTCTCCCCTAATTTTTATATCGTATCGCTCAGCGATTACAGATTAGCATTGTCCTTCTTCCAGTCAGCGACTGCAGGAACGATTCCGAGAGCAACGATCTCGTCACGCATCTTGCAAAGGTGTGCATAAGAAGCGTCGAGAGCAGCAAGCTCTTCAGCAGTTCCCTGAGGCATCACGTAGTGGCAGCCTGTAGCATCGATAGTTGTAGGCATGGCCATCATCACGTTATGGTACTTCTCATTATTCACATAAGTACCTGCAGGCAGTGTGAACGGAGCGCCGCCCATAGCAGCCTCAATCATCTTCACTGCATTGTAAGCAGGGCTCTGGAATGAAGAACGGCCACGGAGTTTGATGATAGCTGAACCACCCTGGATGGTGTTCTGCTTGATCTCTGCCATTCTTTCAGCTGAAAGACCCATCTCTGAGAGAGGTTTGCCCTCAACCTTAACCTGTGAAGCGAATACTGCCATCTGCTCACCGTGTCCGCCATAAGTGTGTGCGCCGGTAACTGAGCTCTGAGGAACACCGAACTCTTTTGCGAGATTGCTCTGGAGACGTGTAGAGTCGAGAGCTGCGAGAGAGGTGAGCTGCTCAGGTTTCAGACCTGAATGGATCAATGCTGTAAGAGCGGTAACGTCAGCAGGGTTGAAGATAACGACAACATGCTTTACATCAGGGCAATACTTCTTGATGTAGTCACCGAACTGAGCTGCGATCTGGCAGTTTCCTTTGAGAAGATCCTCACGGGTCATACCCTCTTTACGAGGAGCTCCACCTGAAGAGATGATGTATTTTGCGTCCTTGAATGCAACCTCAGGATCTACTGTCCAAGTGATGTTTGCACCTTCGAAACCGCAGTGGTACATTTCTTCAGCAACACCGTGAACACCCGGCTCAAAAATATCATAGAGGCAGATGTTAGGGGTAAGACCAAGCATAAGCGCTGTCTGAGCCATATTGGAACCGATCATTCCGCCGGCACCAACGATGGTCAACTTCTCATTAGTCAAATACTTCATAGTAAATGTTATATTATTTAGTTATACTTTATTTACATTTCCACCGCAAAGATAACAATTTCAATCAATAGATTGCCTACTTCGCTACTGTTTTTAACTCAATTCGCCTGCAAATTTTCAGCCAGAATTCCTGATTCTGACAAATTTTATGCAAAATCAGAAAAATGCATTATCTTTGCACGGATAACAAAAACGCTTAAGGTTTTATATGGAACCTCCCAGTTCTGTAAACGATAATCAAAAAATAACAGCAGGATCGCCAGTTGACGACCCCCTGTCGTGTTTCTCTACGACAGAATCATACATTGTAGTAAATAGTCTTCCGTCCGCAGATGACGACGGAGACCATTATGTCGTGTGCGGTTACTCACCGTGCACGGGCATTTCGTATTTCGGAACTACAAGAACATCCATCAAATCCTGAAGCAGAAAAAATTATGGGACTATATCTTAAAAAAGTACTTGAAAACAAAGCGGAAATCGCAGTATGGCAGATAACCGAAAGTGAAGAAGAACTCAAGGCATTGAGTTCCACTCCATCCGATGAAATGGAAGAGATTTCCTGGATAAAAAGCGAATCACTCCGCAAACAGAGACTCGCAGTAAGGGCTCTCCTGAACGAACTGTTCGACGAAAAGGTCTATCTTAGCCATCACGATAACGGAAAACCGTTCCTCGAGAACAGAGTCACCAACATAAGCATCACACATACAGACAAATATGTTGCTGTCATCCTGCACGAAAGCGAGGATGTCGGCATTGACATAGAGTCATTGGACCGCGACTTCTCCGCAGTGGAGCTGAAGGCATTGTCCGAAGACGAAATCGACGACCTCGACGACGACAAGAGGAATGAGCAGCTCGCCATCTACTGGTGCGCCAAGGAGGCGATTTTCAAGAGACTGTCCATATACAATGTGGATTTCGCGGAGCAGATCGAGATCGAGCGCTTCCGTCCGAAGGGCGAAGGCGAACTCGAGGCCACATTTATCCACAAAGACGGATACGAGGATGAGTTCGAACTGGAATACACCACATTCGACCGCCACGTGCTCGTATGGGTCGTAGGCTGATTACCAAAACCATAACGATATTTATTCACTGTCCGGTGTTGAAAACTTTCCTTTCAGCACCGGATATCGCTTTGTTAAATCTCCTATCTTTGTAAGAACTGCCTTGCACTCTGACCTATAAAGCCTGCAAGACAGTGCAAACCGACAAATAACACAAACCTCTAATATTATGGTCAAGTATGTAATCAAACGGGACGGACGTCTCGTTGACTTCAACAACCAGAAAATCGTTGCGGCCATTCTCAAGGCCATGAATGTGACCGAAAACGGCGAAGACATTGTCCTTGCCGCAAAGATTGCTGATGCCATCTCCAAGAAGGACACCGAAAAGATGGGTGTCGAGGAAATTCAGGACTGCGTAGAATTCGAGCTGATGAAAAGTCCGCGCAAGGAGGTCGCGAAGAAATACATTGCATACAGGAACCAGCGAAATCTCGCGCGCAAGGCCAAGACCTGCGAGATTTTCAAGGAAATCATTGACGCTCAAGCCAATGACATTACTCGTGAGAATGCCAACATGAATGCTGACACGCCTGCGGGAATGATGATGAAGTTCGCGTCCGAGGCCACGAAGACCTATGTGGATGAGTGTCTGCTTTCTGAGGATGTAAAAGAGGCTGTCTATAAAGGATATATCCATATTCACGACAAGGATTATTACCCGACCAAGAGTCTGACCTGTCTCCAGCACCCGCTCGACAAGGTCCTGGACGAGGGCTTCCACGCGGGTCACGGCGAGTCACGGCCGGCCAAGAGAATCGAGACCGCAGCAGTGCTTGCATGTATTTCAATGGAGACTGTCCAGAATGAAATGCATGGCGGTCAGGCGATTCCGGCATTCGACTTCTATCTGGCTCCTTACGTAAGGAAGACCTACAAGGAGGAAATCGACAAGCTCGCCGCATTCGAAGGCATTGACCTCGACCATCTGAAGGATGCTCCAATCGACGACTACATCAAGCGTGATCTGGTAGGAATAAAGGGCGACGAGAGGCTGAAACAGCATGCCATCAATATGACTGTCAGCCGCGTACATCAGGCTATGGAGGCATTCGTGCACAACATGAACACCATCCATTCACGTGGAGGCAACCAGGTGGTATTCAGTTCGATAAACTATGGAACTGATATTTCCGCCGAAGGACGTTGCATCATCAGGGAGATTCTGAACACCACTTACGAGGGTGTGGGAAACGGCAGCACCGCCATCTTCCCTATCCAGATATGGAAAAAGAAAAGGGGCGTCAGCTATCTTCCGGAAGACCCTAACTATGACCTCTACAAGTTCGCCTGCAAGGTTTCCGCGAGACGTTTCTTCCCTAATTTCCTGAACCTTGACGCCACGTTCAACCAGGATCCCGACTGGAAAGCGGATGACCCGTACAGGTTCCATCATGAAGTGGCCACTATGGGCTGCCGGACCAGGGTCTTCGAAAACAGGTTCGGTCCCAAGACGTCTATCGGTCGAGGCAATCTGAGTTTCACGACTGTCAATATTGTCCGTCTGGCTATCGAGTGTATGGGTATCAGCGACAAGGACGAGAGGATCAAGGAGTTTTTCAACAAGCTGGACAAAGTGCTGGATATCACTGCTCAGCAGTTGTGCGAGAGATTTGATTTCCAGAAGACTGCGCTGAAGAAGCAGTTCCCGCTGCTGATGGGCAAATTGTGGATCGGAAGCGAAAACCTGTCGCCGGACGACACTGTGGAATCAGTGATAAACCAGGGAACTCTCGGCATCGGCTTCATCGGACTGGCAGAGTGTCTTATCGCGCTTGTCGGCAAGCACCACGGAGAGTCTGACGAGGCGCAGAATCTCGGACTCAGGATTGTCACATATTTCAGGGACAAGGCCAATAGCTATTCCGAGAAGTTCCAGCATAATTTCAGTGTGCTCGGAACGCCTGCTGAAGGTCTGTCCGGAAGGTTTACGAAGATGGACAAGAAGAAGTTCGGTATCATAAAGGGAGTTACGGACAAGGACTATTATACGAATTCAAGTCACGTTCCGGTTTATTTCCATTGCACTCCGAAGCATAAGGCAGAGATAGAAGGGCCTTATCATGAGCTTGAGAGGGGCGGACATATATTCTATGTGGAGATTGACGGGGATGCTACGCACAATCCTGAGGCCATCATGAATATCGTGGACCTTATGGACAAGTACAATATCGGTTACGGCAGCGTAAACCACAACCGCAACAGGTGTCTTGACTGCGGATATGAGGATGCGAGTGAGAACTTGACGGAATGTCCTCATTGTCACGGACATAACATCGACACGCTACAGAGGATTACGGGCTACCTGGTAGGTACGACGAACCGCTGGAACAGTGCGAAGCTCGCGGAGCTGAAAGACAGGGTGGTACATAAATAACGCTGAACGCGTTATTTACGTACCAGCACGTTCGGTAGTCCCCCGTCAAGCAGTCGCTTGACTGCCCCCGGGGGCGATTTCGCTCCTCCGGAGCGGGCTGAAGCCGGGGCCTCGCTGAACGCGTTATTTACGTACCAGTACGCCAGACAATATTATGGAGGAACTGTATATAATGGAGGTGATGGAGCAGACCATGGCTGACGGCCCGGGCCTGCGCACCTCTATTTATTGTGCCGGATGCAGACATCATTGTCCCGGCTGCCATAACCCGCAGTCATGGAAATTCGAGAACGGACACAAGATGAGCGTCGATGACCTGATGAAGGTGATAACCGACGACGAATTCAGCAATGTTTCGTTCAGCGGAGGCGACCCGTTCTATCAGGTGGAGGGATTCACGGCATTGGCCAAGAGAATCAAGTCCGAAACCAATAAGACCATCTGGTGCTGGACCGGATTCACCATAGAAGAAATCCGTGCGGACGAGCGGCTTTCCATGCTCCTTCCATACATTGACGTTCTCGTGGACGGCCCGTTCATCGAGGCATTGAAAGACCCTCAACTCCATTTCCGCGGCAGCTCAAACCAGCGGATCATTCATCTCACGCCTGAAGAAGACGATGAGATTCCCGGCACAGTAAAAATCATCCCGTTCAAGTAAACGGAGCAGCAAATCACGGCAAATATTGGCGATTTTCGCCCTGTAAACGCAAAAGAGGCTGACCCAAAAGGTCAGCTTCTTTGTTTATAAGGATAGTATCTGAAT
>OGOZ01002031.1_pt1 | contig 10420 bp, 14 predicted proteins | sample 1552801 | NCBI WGS metagenome assembly OGOZ01 (sample SAMEA2580196, study PRJEB22360) | human gut metagenome | biome: human gut; feature: human-associated habitat; material: faeces | place: Denmark | collected 2008/2010
AAGATTTAAACAAATATAGACAATTTAAAACAAAGTAACTTTACATTTTTAACAGTATTCATATAAAAATCCGTAGTTTAAACTACGGATTTTTTATGTTTTGTTCATAAAAGGGTTAAATACTTAAAGCACACTATAATGGTGCAAATGAGGATTTTCATATCCTGAGTTATTATATTACAAAAAATTATATTATAAAATTAAAATGAATAAAAATCGTTTCGTAAAACAAGGACAAGCTTATATTAACCCTTCAAAGGTAAAGCAGCTTTGTGAAAAATGGGCACCAGTGTTGAATTTCGAATCAGCTTCTGTGGCTCCTATCACAAATGATCGTACCCGCATTAATACAGCTATGTTGTTAGAGAACCAAGAACGCTATTGCTTAACTGAAGGCAATGTTGCTGGTGGAACAAGTGGGGTATTTGGTACTGGTGTATCACAGTTTGACCCATGGGGTGCAAATGGTACTCCTGGTACTGATGCATATGCACCTAAAGATGCTCGCTTACCTAAGATCTTAATCCCAATGATTCGTCGTACATTCCCCGAATTGATTTCAAATGAAATCGTCGGTGTACAGCCAATGGGTGGTCCAGTTGGGTTAGCATTCGCTTTAAGATATAAATATAGCACAGAATCACTCGGTTATGGCATCGATGGTAAATTTAGCCCTGGTAATGCTGGTAACCAAAATACACCTATTAAAGACATTGGTAACAAAGGTGGTTGGGGTGTTGATTCAATAGCTAAAGGTCAAATTGATGGCAATGAAATCGGTTATCAGAAATTAGATACTCGTTTCACAGGTGCTTCTGCTGATTACCTCTCAGGTATGACAACTGAAGTTAGTGCAATTACTGCTGCTGGTGGTGATGGTGCTGGTGATCGTTGGGCATTTGCTGAAGAAGATGCTGGTGTTGCAGCCCTCTTAAATGATTATGAAATCACTGGTAACATTCCACAGGTTGAAATTTCATTCGAGAAAAAAGCAGTTACAGCTGGTACCCGTAGATTAGGTGCTCGTTGGTCAGTTGAACTTGAGCAAGACCTCAAGAACATGAACGGCATTGAAATCGACACTGAATTAACAGGTGCAATGAGCTATGAAATCCAGGCTGAAATCGACCGTGAAATGATTACACGTATTTTACAGGTTGCATTAAATGCTAAACAGTTCTGCTTCTGGAATGCTGCTTCAGCTGATGCTCGTTGGTCAATGGAACGTTCACGTGACTTCTATCAACACTTAATCTTAGAAGCTAACAAGATTGGCTTAAGAAACCGTCGTGGTTCTGCTAACTTCATCGTTTGCACACCTACAGTTGCTGCTATGATTGAAGCTATGCCTGAATTCGTTGGTGGCCCAGTTAATGGCAATGTTGACACACAACCAGTTGGTATTGCTAAAGTTGGTTCATTAGCTCGTAGATTTAATGTATATCGTGATACACGTACTCCAGTTCAGACAGATGAATATGGATATCACCCAGCAGGCCGTCAACCAGTCGAGTATGCACTCTTAGGCTTTAAGGGAAGTGAATATTACGATACTGGCCTAATATATTGTCCATACATTCCGATTATGGTACAGCGCACAATTGGTCCAAATGACTTTGCACCACGCGTTGGTATGTTAACAAGATATGGTGTTGTGGACAACATCTTCGGTGCTAACTTATACTACAGCGTCATCATTTGTAAGAGCCTTAATAAAGGCTTTACACCTGGTGTACAGGTCAAATACTTCTAATCTTAAATTAGATCTATTTATACAAAATTTAAGCCGTTACTTATGTAACGGCTTTTTTGTTTTAATTATTATATTAAACTTACAACACTGATTTAAATCCTTGATCTTGTTTTTCAGTAATTAACCAATTTTCTAAATCTTTATTTCTCAATGCAATATACTCATTTAGCCTATCAATTGATATTTGATTCAATTGAGATGATGGTAATGTAATTGATTCTTTGAATTGTTGGTTATAATTCAATATACGTTTCTTTTCCATTGATACATGCACTGGTTTATTGTATTTACCCATCCAATCTTCTTCAGTCATTTGTAACAACATAAAGTTTAAAGGTGAATGTTCCAAATAATATCGCAATGTATTAATTGCATAAAGCGTCATGAACCCCTTTACTTCAACATATAGATTTTGTTTTGGTAAAAAGAAATCCACTTTATGTAACTTATTTCGAGTAAACGGACAATATACTTCATATTGAGGTATATATTCAATATGATTATCATCTAAAAATTTAGCATATTTTGGTTCTTCACTACTCATTTGTAGGTTCTTTAGCTTGTGCTGCTAATTTTTCAGCTTTTTTCTTAGCGTGATATTGTCTGCAGTATTCTTGTCGTTTTTCCCAATTTTCTCTCAACCATTTTTTATGATATTCAGAACGTTCTTCTTTATGCTCTTCACATTGTTGTTTGTTGTATTCCTGACGCTTTTTCCATTTTTCAGGATCAGCTTTTATTTTTTCATAAGCTGTAGCTGCAGCCATTTTTGCTTTTTCAAGCGTTTCTGGATGCATCTTATGTTTAATGGTATCAGCATACACATTAAATTTTACACTAGCAGCAGTTATTGTATTAGCTTTTGCATATTCAATTATTTCCTGCCATTCTTGTTCGGTTATCTCTTTTGATTTGCGCTTTTTGCTCATACAACTATTTTTAGTTATTAACTATTAAAAAAGCTCACTAAATGTGAGCTTTCTTCTTACCGCCAACTATAATCTTCCATCTTACCTTGTATCGTATATCCACATTTACTACAAGTAATAGGTGCAGGAGTAATACTACACCATCCCATATATGTACTCATCTTACCTCCACATTTTGGACAAGTGTAAATCCAAAATTGCCCTAATGGTGGAGGATCATCTTTTTCTGGTGGATTAATCAAATCATCAGGAGGAAAGGGCAATCTATTATCTTGTCTACATTTAGCTAGCTTAAGTTTTTGTTCTGTTTTTTCCATAATATACATTGTATAATGTAATGTGTTTGTCTCCATACTTATATTATATATTTTAACTTACATTAAAATTAGTGTAGTTTATCGTATTAAGTGTTATGTAATTAATTAAATCTTTTAATAATTTATAATATTCATTAAATGCTTGCATATAGTCACAGTCAAAATGTAATTGCTTAGCATGTTCTTTTCGTTTCAAAAATCTTTTATAATCATATAATACACTATGTTTTAATATATCATCTTGATCAAACAATTGTAGTAATTCATCAACCTGCGGTATAATTTCAACTATCATTTTGCATAATCTTCTATCATAATCTTGCTCAATATTATTTTTAATTTTTGCACATGTAGTAATACACCCAACATGTATCATCAAATTATCATTAAAAGCAAAATTACTTCCAGGGAAGCTTTTTAATACTGGTAATGGTTCCATCTTTTTCAATTCTTTCTATTTTATTGTTTGGATATTCAATATATACTTTTACATTTTGAAAACTGCCAAAATTAGGTTCACTGTACTTTACATAACAGTTAGCATGTTTAGATGTTACCAATTCATTAAACCAATAATCAGCATCTATATCATTAACACCAATCCTACAACCATTTCTGTTATGTATATAGTTAAAACAATCAAATGCCGAAAAACACTGAATTACTTCATATTTGCAATTTTTAAATATCAATTTGCACGTATTGATATGAGGGTTGAAATTTTTTGTGACATCATTTTTGTCTACATCTAAAAAATCATTTGTAGCAGCTACAAATCTATACATAACTATATTATATATTTTAACTTAAACAAAGCAAGGGATGCTTTATTCAAACATCCCTCGATTTTTAATCAATTAATATTGATTACTCAATTTCTAATTCAGTGTATTCTGAATTTGGACTACAATCATCAACAGTTACTGTTAACATACCATTTCCAATTGTAGTTCTTACATTTTCAGGTTTAACACCTTTAATGTACCATTCAAAATAGACTTTGCCTTTTTTAATACCTTTATGAATATACTTTTTAGGTATTTCATTTTTGGTTTCAGGTATCATTTCTATTTTGAGATTATCATTTTTCACACTAACATGTACTTCATTTTTGAAGTAACCAGCAACAGGTACTTGAAACACTTGCTGTTTGATTTTACCTGTTTTTGCATCTGTAACCATATAATGATCATATGGATAGGATGTTGAAGTGTTTTCAAAGACAGACGGCATAAAACCCTTTCTGTCAAACAATGAAAACAATTTGTTAGTTAGTGAATCAAAGGGATCATAAAATGCATCACCTTTGACAATTTCTGTATTATTATTTGTATTCATGTTATTTATTTTGTTTTAAGAAACCCATATTTGGCATTTCTTAATATAGGTATTATATAAATTTAACGTGAAAATGTTTAAATAATTATACAATGGCCAAATTACGTAATTTAAAAATAGAAAACGAAGCTTTAGCTGGTGTTAACGTTGCTGATGCCGCTGAAATATCAATTACTATTACTTCAGATGTACCAGCTGTAGATAATAAATTTACATCTGGTGCAGATGTAACTTTAACAGCAAATGTTACTGCTGATGGTAACAAAAGCCTTGCATATACATGGTTTAAAGGTGATGAACAAAAGGGGACTGCTAAAACATTAACTATTAAAGTTGGTAAAGACACCAAAGGTGGTTATAAATGCAAAGTAACAGCTACTTATGATGATGATGGTACTAAAGAAAAAGAATCTAATGTATTTACTATAGATATTGCAGAAGATTCACCATCTGAAGATTCACCATCTGAAGATGAAACAAAGGTTGGTAACAGAACACTCAGTGAGCATTTAAGAATGCGCTTATTAGGATATATCTAATGAATTTAAAAGCTGCTCAATTAAGAGCAGCTTTTTTAATGTTTATTGTTTCATGCTTTTTGCATGTAATTTATTTACATTTTGCAAATCTTTAAACAACATATTCAGCAATGATTTATTTGAAGCTCTAACAGGGTTAATGTCGATACCTCCTCGTCTTGCAAACAAACAAGCTACTGCTAAATCAGTTGGAGCACCTAGAAGATCATACAATCTCTTATACACTGTTTCACAAATCTCTTCATGGAAATGACATTCATTTCTTAATGATGTAATATATTGAAGCAATGATGCTGTATCAATTTTTTTATCACCATCATAATAAATATAAATATCACCATGATCAGGCTGTTTTGTTACCTTGCAACGACTAAATAGTGTATTACTCCAATATGCTTGAGGTGTTTTAGCAGGTTGGTTGTCAGACAATTTTAACAAATCTGGATTTTCATTATAAACATCACCAGTAAATAATGTACCCTTATCCCAAAGATTTAACGATAACCACACAATAGGGTTATTTAGGGCTTTATCTGGATACTGTACAGATGTATCATCAATTCCACTATCCCAACCTGTAACACTATGACTATAGTTTAAAATCGGTTCAATATTTACACTAACTTCCGTTTCAAGTAATTCTGATAAATCATGTTTAATAATATTGACTGCATTTCCAAAAGTTTCATGTATTGCATCACCACACTTATAAAAATTGAATGAATTTAAATACAATTTTAACGATTTAGATTCAACAATGTATTTACTATTACAATCATAGCAAAGTTTCAATATACCTGCAACTGGAATACCACTATTTAAAAGACATGTAAATTCATAAGCATTCCATGTATCAAAACCGACAAAAGGTAAATTATTTTCTTCGATGTTTAGATGTTTTCTATTTGTTGCTCGTTCTTCTCTTACAAGAATTGTCTTATCATAAGTAGTTGGGTATTCTACTTTCTGACCAAGTAAACGAGACACATTATTTGTTTGTTCTTCCTTAATTGACATATATGATATTTTACGTGTTTAACTAAAAAAGCTCTCTAAATTTAGAGAGCTTTTTATTATATTGTGTATGTTTTATTTTTAGAATTATATCAACTTCATTTAAAATCAATAAAGATTGTTTAAAATCTTAAATTTTTTAAATGAAATCATTTGAAGCTATATTACTATAACTTCTGGGTTCATAACTAACCCTCTATTGAGTAGACTTATAAAGTCATTCCCAAATACTTTTTGTGTTTGTTTAAATTATATATTGATTTTAATATAATTCAACTTTTTAGTGATTTAGAATAAGTACCGAACACCAATTGTCATTCTATCTTCATTATCAAATGCATTGGCGTTTACAAACCAGTGACTATAACTTGCAATAGTAGCAATATTATCAGTCACTTGTAATCCAAGTTCAACCCCGACAACATGGTTACGAACAGTGTCATAATTTGAGAACAGTTCATAATTTACCCAGTTATAAAAAGGTTTAACAAACAATTTCTGATACGCAAATTCCACACCTGCACCAATAGCATATGAAATATGACTATACCCATCATTTTGAACCCAGAATGTACCATAACCCATATCAACATTACCATAGAATGTAATATCAATTCCTCTATATGTGTAGAATTTATATGATGGTACAATAGATGCATTTAAATTGAATACCTGATTATGCATATCCATATAAGAAGCACCACCAGTTACATCAACATTAAATGTGTCTTTGTTGAATATATTATAGTTACCTTTAGCGTAACCAATCAACCCTGTGTCAGTTTGGAAAGCAAAACCTAGACCTGCTTCAACCCAATTATTACCAAACGAAGTAAAATTATTTACCACGGTAGCGGTTTGTTCCTGCTGAGCATTGCCATTTGCTTCAGACTGGACGTTTTTATTTCCCTGTGCAAATGCAAAAACACTTGCAACACTAGCAATTGTAATTAGAATTAATTTCTTCATACTTTAAATTTTTATTTGATTAACTACTGTATTAAATCTTTCTTCTTTGTTTCCTTTAAGATATTTAATATTAATATTATATTGCTTAATGTATTTTTGAAATGTGTCATGTATGTCTTTCAAATACTGTTCATCCATACATCTCGTCCCATCTGCCACTAAAGGTAAAGGCATTGTATAAAACATAATGTCATAATCTTTAATATATTTTTCAAAAACATCAAAAATATAATCAAAAGCTTTCTGTGTTACCTTACCACGATTAAGCAAATAATCAGTATACACACACCCATCCAAAACACAACGATCATACACAACATTAGCATAATGATGATTCATATGTTGATCTCTATACCAATCAGCAATATATGTTTGTGTAATATCATTACTCTCTTGATTTATTTTAAGATTATATTTATCCCTCAACATTCTTGTTGCACTTGGAACAAATTCATAACCTTTGAATAAATCTGATTCCTTACATTGCTGTAAAATAGTTGATTTTCCTGAACCTTGTGGACCTGTAAATGCTATTCTCATAAATTTATTTTAAAAGGTTTAACGGGACAAAATTAGGTATTCGAGATATGTCAATGTTGTCATTGTCTGTATTAATGCAATCTATACGTTCTCGAAAATCATTATTAATCATTATACAAAGGCAATCTAATGAATCATATTTTCTATGATCGTTACGTCTTCGAGCAATAAACATCGTCCATTTACCATGTTCTGTGTATTTATCAAACCAATATTGATTATCAACACCCTCTTCTTCATCTCGATCAGCTACAATACACCAATGACCTAACCCGTGTGCTAACCTATAACATTCCAATGCATTACTAACTTTGAACACAACCCATTCGTCATTTTCTGCTACCACTTTTTTCATTAAAGTTTGTTTGGTAACTGGTTCATCAGGATATTCATCCATGACTTCTTTAAAATAACCAATACCTTTTTTAACAATTTGTTGTAAATCTTTATCTTTTTTCAATAATTGCCGAGCATTTCTAAATCGTTCATATTTATCAAACAGACAATCCACCATATATTGCAGTTCTGGATATTGCTGTTTCATACGGGATTTCATTGCCTCAAAAGCTTCGTAGATTACAAAAAATTCACTAAATTTGATCATTTTATTTTACCTTACCTTCTGGATTATACATTTCAGTTGTCATATCAGATAATATCGATACATACAATTCAAATGCCATTGTATATCGTTTTTCTTGATGAATTTGCATTGCTGCTTCAATACGTCTTCGATATTTAGTAATATTGTATGTTTTTGTCAAATAGTCAATATCATCCAACATCTTAAAACATAATTTACTTAATTCTGCACAATATTTATCAATTATCGTGCAGAATTTGATACTTTCTTCTGTTTGTTTAATATGGTCTGGTATTGATTCCATGTTTACTCTTTTCTACCAATTATACTTTTAAAACATTTACAATTATAGAAAATATCATCTTTTTGATCTTGTGTAAGTTCAACAGTAAGATGATCAGCTAATAGCCCTTCTGGTTTAGTGTCTAATCCAAAATCACCAGCATATCTCATTCCTTTAATACCAGCCATTACCGGATTACTCGTATCAATACTTCTAATATTGTAAATATTATTCGCTACATAATAGAAGAATTCTCTTGGAAGTGAACAACCTAAAAGATGGTGTGGTTTATTCCAATTCCAAATACCATCATTAATCCAGTCTTGAATAACTGCAATTCTTCCATTGCACCATCTTTCAAGTTTTGTATTACCTCTACCTCTAGCAATATAATATGATAAATTGAAACTCAATGCAATATAATCAGCAAAATCTGACATATATTTATAACATTCAACCAATTCATCATATGTTTTGCCTTGAATAACACCAATTCGTTTACCTGGCAAATCAGGATATTTTTTAATAAATTCATTAAAGTTCTTTACTGTTTGAATACCATCTTCTAATACATCTGGAACAATATAATAAGTTGGGTTTAATTCTTTAACAGCTTCAGCGAATTTATCAGAATCAAAAGCAGTTCCAAGTTCAAAAATACTATTATCTAATAAAACTTCTCTTCCTTCCAAAAGGGATTTCTTAAAGAAATTATGATACTCTGGATACTTCTCAAAAAGATGCACCAAAGCATAATCAAAATCATTATATTTCTTAGATTCTTCTAAGAGAGTTATTGGAGATTCATGTGAAACTTTAATTTGCATATTGTATATATAGTTGATTAACTAAAAATGTTCTCTTTAATTCTGCGTTGCTTCACAACCTCTAATTAAATTTAATTAAAAATCGTGTTCTTGCTTCATAGACTAGCTAAACCTTACAAAGGCTGAACTCTAATCTCCACAAGCTTGAAATCCTGATTGCACATCAGTACTAAAATGTTTTAATCCTTCTTTAAGAATATTTTTAGCAGCATTTATATCTCTATCATGAACATCTCCACAATTTGGACAAACCCAAGATCTATCAGACAAAGATAGGTCTTCTTTTTTGTATCCACAGTGATTGCATGTTTTAGAAGAAGGAAAATATCTATCTATTTTTAAACAATATTTTCCTTTATTTATCATTTTATAGTTAAGGAAAGTTGTGAATTGATACCAAGCAATATCACTTATTTTTCTTCCCCATAATTTTTGCATAGCAGATATATTTAAATCTTCTATAAATACAAAATCATAATTATCACTTAAACGTTTTGATAAGCAATGATTCCAATATTTACGAATATTTGCTATTTTTTCTTGACATTTTGCTAATCTAATTCTAGCTTTTTCTTTATTCTTAGAATTGGCTTTCTTCTTTGAATGTTGTTTAGAAAGTTTAGCTAGTTTTTTAATATTCTTTTTAAGAGGTTGAGGAGAATATATCTTCTCTCCTTTTGAAGTTGTTATAAAGTTTTTTAATCCAAAATCTAATCCAACTGAATTATTTATATCCACCTGATAATTAGCAATTTGCTTAGGTATTCTAAATAAAATAGATGCATAATAATTCCCGGATGGTGTTCTTTTAATTGTTATTGATTGAAGAGAATTATAATCTATAAATCTATCATCTCTAAATTTTATCCATGTTTTTAATTTTGGAATTTTAATTTTTCTTGTTTCAAAATTTATTTTACAGTTATTAGTTATGCATTGAGATGTAAATGAATCTTTATGAGTGTGTTTTGATTTAAATCTAAATGTGTATTGTTTCTTTTCTTTAATTGCTTTGTAAAAATTTTTGTAAGCTTTATCTAAATGCTTTAATGATGATTTTAAACATTGACTATCTACTTCTTTTAACCAAATATATTCGTCAGTTTTAATGAGTTTTGTAAGTTCTCTTTCTTGTTCAATACAATTAAAACATTTCTTTTTATTTTTATATTCTTCTTGTGATTTATTAAGAAAGTAATTATAAACAAATCTTGTACTACCAAAAGCTTTATTTAAATAGACTATCTGTTCTTCAGTAGGGTATAATCTTACTTGTAAAGTATAGTTTTGATAATCTATTTGTTTATTAGTCATAAAAGAAGCCCTAA
>OGOZ01002034.1_pt1 | contig 10409 bp, 20 predicted proteins | sample 1552801 | NCBI WGS metagenome assembly OGOZ01 (sample SAMEA2580196, study PRJEB22360) | human gut metagenome | biome: human gut; feature: human-associated habitat; material: faeces | place: Denmark | collected 2008/2010
AGAGGATTTGCACATGACTGGTATGACTATTTCCGATTTAATTGCTGCAATGCAGGATAACGTTGATGATAGTCAAATGGACGATGAATTAAACTTCCTTGATAGCGTTAATAAGCGTTTAGGTACAGACGATGCTTTCTTTGTAATCGACGACGGAGGTTATCTTGATCCAGATTATATCGATGCTGATACTGGTATCGAGGAAGATAATAATTTGTATACAATCGGACGTAACGGCGTAAAAGTTTATAAAGAAGACAGGCCGGGAGGAACAACTTTCCTGTACTTCAAGGACGAAAACGATTATAAGAAATATGCTCGTTTTGTTTATGATTATTACGACGAGGATATTGATGAGGGTGTTGCAGATGTTGTCGGTACGGTTGTCGGCGGCATCGCTAAAACTGGGGCTAAGGTAATTGATAGCATAGATAAGTTACATAGCTGAACCGGTGAGCTTGAGAAAAACTCCCAATCATATAGTACCTTTGAGATATGGACACATTAAACAGTATAACTATAGGGGTTAAGATATCCTTATTGAGAATACCGGTTAAAATGTCAAATATAATACCTGGCTCAGGAGGGATAGAATGAATAATAAAATAGCAACCTTCGAAGGGTCAAAGAAGCTATACAAAGATCTACGTGGTAGGCTAAGTGAATAGGCGTAGCAGAACTTCGAGGCTGTTAAAAGTCTACAAGAACTCATTAAACAGGAGTCAGAAAAACGTAGCGAAAATGATGCTGTATTGCGTTCGTTGATAAATACGAACACAAGTGATCTACGTTAGGAAATAAACGACAATATTGATGCTGTTAATCAGAAAATAGCAAATGAAAGCGACCAACGTAAACTTTCTGATGAATAGCTACAGCAAAATATTTCTCAAGTACAATCTGACTTTAACAGCAAAACAGATGATATTGTAGAGTCAATTAATCAAGGAATGTCAGAAGGACAACTTCGTGACAAAGAGATACTCAATAAGTTAAATAATTTCATTACAACAAGTACTAGAGACTTAGCTGCCGAGGCTACTAAAAGGGAAGCTGCCGATACACAATTACAGAATAGTATTGACCAGGAAGTTCAGAGGGCAACTACAGCTGAAGGAACATTAAATAATCGCATTACTCGTGAAGTAAATACTTTAGGTGATGGCTTTCAAAAATCTATAAGTGATTTACAAACACAAGATAATGTATTACTTCAAAAGATTATTACCGAAAGTAATGACAGAAAGGCTGCTATTACAGCTACAACAGAATAGCTGAATTCAACTGCATCTACTTTAAACAAGAGCATTAAGCAGGAAGCTCAATTGCGAGAGGAAAAAGATAATTCACTCGCAGACGATATTCAGGCATTAAGTACTGATGTTGAAGTTACGTTAAAAGACAGCGTAAGCAAGTTAGACGAAGCAGATACTCAATTACTTTCAAAAATACAAACAGAAACAGCAGAAAGAAAAGCATCTGATAATTCTTTCTCAGAACGTTTATCTGCAGAAGAAACAGCGCGTAATGCTGCAGATACTTCCTTAAACAAACAAGTAACTGCTATAAACACACTGGTACCAAGTAGTGCTAACAAGGATAATATACTCGCAGACAGAGCATTCGTTAACAGCTCAATAAATAGTGTTGCATCTTTCTTCCGTGGAAGTTATACTTCTTACGAGAGCTTGGTTAATAAACCATGGCAAACAACAGACAAAGATGCAGAATATTATGTACATAATAACGACTATGCTTTTGTTGAAACAGACGAAACACATAAAGATGAAGCATGGCGCTATGTTTATGTTGAATCTGATGTTACTTCTGAAAATGGCTGGAAAGCACAATTTAAAGTAAATGACACACCATTTACTCAAGATTAGTTAAATGCCATAAATTCAACTATAACAAAAACAGATGTTGAGAAGATAAAGGCTAATGAATTAAATATTACTAATACTAGTACAGCTTTAACTCAGCATATTAGTAATTCTGATAACCCTCATAATGTTACAAAGTAGCAATTAGGGTTAGGAAATGTTGACAATACATCTGATGCTGAGAAGCCTATAAGCAATGAAGCAAAGCGTGTAATGGACAACATTAGCGATACTTCTTTAGCCCACATAAGAAGCAGAAATAATCCGCATTAGGTAAACAAACAATAGATAGGTTTAAGTGATGTGGATAATACTTCCGATAAAGATAAGCCTGTTTCTGATTTACAAGCCGAAGCTATTAACGCTGTAGATTATAACATTAATCTGCACAAAGCAGATATGAATAATCCGCACGGCGTTACAAAAGGTCAGTTAGGATTAAGTAATGTAGACAATACATCAGATTTAAACAAACCATTAAGCTATGCAGCTATTAGTGCATTATCACAAAAAGCACCTGTAACATCTCCAATATTTACAGGGATACCTGAAGCTCCTACGCCTGCAGATAATGCTGGTGATAATCAAGTTGCTAACGTAAAGTTTGTTAAATCACAGTTAGGTGCTTCCGGAGCTGTTTCATTTAAGTTGCATCAAGATTTGACATCTGCTCAAAGACAGGTAGCTCGAGAGAATATTGATGCCATGGAAGCAACTCATGCTCAATCCATAACAGGTTTTGGTATTGTTAAATTAACCGATACTTTAAACTTCCCGCTTCACAACACAGTATATGGATCGTATCAGCAAACAGGTACACCTCTTCCTGATGCTTTGTGTGACATTTCATTCGCAGAAGGTAAATTACATACCGTTTCAAAAAATATCTGTGGTAAAGCTATAGGCACTACGATTGACGGAGTAACATTTACTGTTAACGATGATAACAGTATTACAGCAAACGGTACAGCTGAAGAAGAGATTGACTACGCTATCGCTGTGGGGTACCTTCCTCATGCTTTGTATGATATAAGTGGTTGTCCTGAAGGTGGCGGAGTAAGAACATATTCCTTACAATTCAATCTATATAAAGGAACACAATTTATTACTGGTGTTACTAATGAAGGACCGTTATCAAACTCATATATTAACACTGGCTTATATCCGACTTATGATACTTACCGTATAGTAATACATATTGTAAAGGGACAGGTATTAAATAATTTAATCTTTTATCCTCAATTAGAATTAGGAAATATTCCTACAACTTATTCTTCTCCAGGAAAGCTCAATGCTCCTTTGGATTTGCCTGTATTAAAAGCAATGCACATCGGCGAAACTCTGCCTGAAGGTATTTATACTAATGCAGAGTTGATGGCAGGTATTTATAACTTAGGAATAGATACTAATAATTATTATATTGCAGACACTTGGCAAAACAGTGAAGAAACTGTTTCAACTAGAAGCAACGTAAAAGTAACTCGTATAAAAGAATTAGTATTAACAGGGGAAGAAAGTTTTATTTATAATACTGTTACTCCTGGTAAAGAACGTTTTTAGCTAACTGTTACGGATGCTGTTGTAGATAATTCGTAGGTATTAGTATTGTCAAACGGCTTTAATGCTACATCGTTTGATAAATTAGCAGTACACGAAGCAGACAATACGATAGCTATTGAACATGAATTAAATTACGATAGTATTTCAATTTATTCAACAAAGTTTGCATCTGCTGACGCATTAAAGTCCCATATTAGGGAGCTTTATACTTTAGGTGATCCAATAATTGTATATTATATATGTACAACACCAACAAAAGAAACAGATACAGCAATATCAATAGATTCTTATGAAGATATTACTATTGTTTACAGCGACAGTAAAGTAGAGCCATATATTCAAGCTGCTTATTCTGCAAACATTTGGGGATTACTTGAAGAACAAGCGGAAAGAGTTGCTCAGATAAAGGATGCTGTATTATATGAGCCTCAAGTTCACACCGAATTCCAAAAAGCATAGGCAAGAAACAATATTGGCTTAAATAACGTTGATAACACATCTGACTTAGAAAAGCCTTTATCAAATAGTGCTCAACAAGCTATAAATCTTCTAAATCAGAGTATTGCCACTAAACAGCCATTAATAACGTAGACAGGGTTATTAAAAGGTTAGGGTGATGGGTCAATAATCAGTGCAGTTGCAGGGGTGGATTATGCTTTGCCTACATTAACGCAGACTTATACGATGTTATCTTCAGGCTGGCAAGATAAGAAGTATTCTTTCGAAGCTACTTATCCTGTAGCTTCTTACGATATAGCTATTGAGATAGCTGATTCCGCTACTTAGCAACAGTCAGAAGCATTCCAAAATGCAAGTCTGGCAGGAAGTGCTACAACAAACATTGTAACAGCCTTAGGTTAGGTTCCTACAATAGACATTCCAATTATAGTAAAGGTGGTTAGAAAGTAATGGCAGTTAGTGTATATACAGGTGCTGGTGCCGGTGTAGCTTCCTTTAATGGCAGAACAGGTAAAGTTGTTCCTGCTGATGGGGACTATACTAAAGCACAAGTAGGGTTAGGTAATGTAGACAATACAAGTGATGAAAGTAAGCCTATTAGTACGGCCACGCAAACAGCCTTAAATACTAAAGCAGCTAAGAAAAAATAGGTTACTTTAGTTTTACAGGCAAGTGGTTGGACAGATGCCAGTAGTGGTGGTCTAGTTGTTTATGAACAACCAGTTACAGAAAGCATAGTTGGAGGTACCACAAAGACAATAGTGGATTTATAGCCCGGCTATGACATGGTTTATAAGTTGTCTACGGATAAGGTTATGTACCTATATGTTGCAAATACTGACGGAGAATTTAAGGCAATTGCATTAGGAGGAAAACCTTCGATAACTTTATCAGTACAGGCAACATATCAAGATATAGCTTAATACAGGAGAAGGAGGAATTCTTATGGCCTTATTGATTGGACAAGGTATTTCCGGTTCTTCTAGCAGTTCAGGAGAAGGAATAATTGTCAGTGATACACAGCCTACAACTCAAGAGGCTGGAGCAGTGTGGTTCCAATTGGGAGCTGAAATTTAGAATGCAAATGGGGAGATGTTTTAATGGCAGATAGATATGTTGTAAATTCTACAGATTTAAAAGCTGTAGCAGATAAAATTCGTGAATTAACAAAAACGAGTGCATCCTTGTCTTTCCCGAATGGTATGGTAGCTGCTTTGGATGATATTACGGTTGGAGGTAGCGGTAAGGTTATTGTTAATGTTGAAAGTGGGAGTGTTGTTACTGCCACAAAAGGCACAACAATTGCTACAGCAACTAGCGTTAACGGTGTTGCTTATTTATATTTGCCGGAAGATGGTACATATACAATAGTAGCAAGTAAGGACGGGCAAACAACACCTAATGCAAAAACAGTTACTTGTCCTTACGAGGTTAGTTTGTCATATATAGACAGCACATTAAACAATAATGATTGGGGTACTATTCGTGCTATTGCGGATAAAGGTGAAGGAGCTAATTATTGGAATGTTGGAGATACTAAATCAATAACTATCACAGGTAAAATTGGAAATACGAATACAAGCCAAACAATCAATGCCTTTATTCTGGGGTTTAATCACAATACCGGTAAGGAAGGAAATAACCTTATTCACTTCTTAATTGGTAAATCAGGCGATAACATATGTGGTATGACTGACTCATAGTATAGTACAGGCACTTCTGCAGCCGGCCGGTGTGTTATGAATACTTCTCAAACCAACGTTGGAGGCTGGGATAACAGTTATATGCGTAAAACATTGTTAGGAAATACAGGTACTCCAACTGAGCCTGTAGAAAATACTTTCTTAGCTGCATTACCACTTGATTTACGCACAGAGATGAAGAGTTGTTTGAAATATTCAGACAATACTGGCGGTGCTTCTAACCCAGCATCTGCAGTTACAGCCACTACTGATTATTTATTTTTGCTATCTGAATTTGAGGTTTTCGGGGTCCGCACTCATGCAAATATAGCAGAATAGAATAGTCAAGTGCAGTATGATTATTTTAAAGCAGGAAACTCTAAGGTCGCAGGTTCTTGGGGAAGTCCTGCGACTGCTGTCAACTGGTGGCTCCGGTCTGTTAGTGCTGGGGGCAGCGGCACCTTCTGCTTTGTCCGCACCAGCGGGACGGCGAACTACTACTACGCGTACTACTCTATTGGAGTGTTGCCAGGCTTCTGCGTCTGAAAGACCAGAATGAGAGTCTCTAGCGCACCTAATACTCCTGCCTCACACACAGCAGTGGGGGAGGGTATCTACACAGAAAACAGAAAATACTATTGTATAAATATGTGAAAATGAGTTAGAACTCATTTTCACATCTTATAACAATAAACGAAAGGATATAACATAATGTCCGTATTAGCTACAAATCGAAATGTCAGTAGTGTGCAGTATGTTTATACTGCACAGCAAATACACAGGGAAGTATTGCATTTTCTGTCTAGATTATCGAAAAAATATTCTTTGTATCTTGGCATGCAAACTGCAACGTCTGCAAGTAATTTACTTACCTATGTAGCTCAAGCTCAAGCTGCTTACCCTGCAGATGAGTAGCGCCGTCAGTTGCGTAAATATTATATTGTGCAAGCTCAAGGTGCATTGTATTCATTAGATTTGTAGTTAAGTACAGTTTATAATATATTATAGTCTAATCCATTAGGATGTTTTGAGAAAAAGTCTGGCGAGATGATGGGCAAAGTTGATGCTCAAAAACGCCTCGACAGTATGTGTGTTAAATTAGGAAAACTAATAGATGAAGAAGGTAAGTTATTAGCAGGTGTTGAAAAATCGCTTGCAGATAATACTTAATTAAATCTTTGGGTGTACTTCTGTACGTTTCGCAGTTGACTGCTGTCAACTGGTGGCTCCGGTCTGTTAATGCTGGGAACAGCAACAACTTCTGCAATGTCAACACCAGCGGGACGGCGAACAACAACAACGCGAACAACTCTAATGGAGTGTTGCCAGGATTCGGTATACAGTAAAAACAGTAGCGATTAAGCGAAGTAAACTACTATCGAAGGAGAAGTGCTTCCCTGAGCAAAAAATTATGCTCAAAAAGTGACTTGTGATATATTGTGCACGGACGCTTCTTGCATGGCAAGTAAACGATAAGAGCTTGTTTCATGTGCATGTATTATGTGTAATAGTTTATCAAGAGGTAAAGAAAGATTTTTAAAATCTTGTACTTCATTACACACATGAGTTTATAATTATTGTTAGGAGTGTTTAACATAAACTCTCAGGAACGCAAGCAAAAAAGGTATGAAAGAAGACAGGCAAAACGGAAGTTAAATGCCCAAATAAGGGCATCTAAAATAGGTACTTTTGAAAAAGTGTTTTCTTATCATAATTTGTATAAGTACGGATTACAGTGTTGTAAAGGTGTACGTTGGAAAAAGAGTACGCAACAGTTTGAATTACGATTATTTTCTCTTACCGCTGTGGTACAAGACAAGTTAATTAAACACAAATGGAAACCACGTAAATGTCATCAATTTATCATACGCGAAAGAGGGAAAACTCGTTTAATTGATGCTCCACACATTATAGACAGACAAGTATAGAAAACTTTTACAAGAGAAGTATTATGTAAAGCATACGATGATATACTGTTATATGACAATAACGCAAGTAGATTAGGTAAAGGTTTACATTTTTCTTATATGCGCACAAAGAAAAAGATGCATGACGCTCATAGGAAATATGGAACTCAGGCTTGTGTTATACGTTTAGATTTAAAAAGTTTCTTTGCTAATGCTCCTTTAAGGTTAGTGTATAAATTACACAGTAGATATATACTTGATGACACTTTGAGGCAATTCGCTGACTATGCTATTTTAAATATACCGCACTTTTCTCCTGCAAGAGGTTTGCCTCTTGGTGTAGAATTAAGTCAGTAGGAAATGTTAACAACTTTAGTTGATAATTACATTGTTTGTTAGCTGAAATGTGGTTTATTTAATCGTTTTATGGACGATTATATTATATTTGTGTAGGACAAAGAAACAGCTACACGTGTACTATAGGAGATTATCCAAAGGTTTTAGATTGACGATATACCTGTTAACATTCAAAAATGTTGTATAAATCACATAACTTAGCCTTTCAAATACTGTAAAGTAAAATTTACAATTCACGATGGAGGTAAAATTACCTTAAATGGTTGTCGTGACGGAGTAAAACGCTTTAAGCGTAAAATACAGTTCATGAGAGTGAAACATTTCAATTAGGAATAGATGTTATAGCTAAAAGAATGCTGTGAAGCATACTACAACAGCTTTAATGATAACAAAAGGGTCGTTCAGATAAATAAATATTTTAACAGAAACACGAGGGTATTACATGACAACATTTATGGTACGAAAGAGGTTTAAGAAGAAAGCTATCTTAAAACAAGTAAATTTACCTTATGGTACCATTGTATAGGCGCACGAAGGATTTCTATATCACGACGGTGATATGCTTTGTGCTGTTCGTAGTAAGAATGGTACTGATTTTTTCGTGGGCAACGATGATAATAAAGGTAAGGAAAGGGCCAAATTTGTAGATGATATTTTAAAACGTTTACAAAAATAGGACAGTAATCACCAATTACGCTGGGACAAGGTTTGGGCAGATGAAATCTGCAAAAAATATCAGCGTAAAGATTCGCCTGATTTCTTTTTGTGGCATGAAAGTTTTTATCAAGCACCTATCGAGGACTTACAACATATATTAAACATCATAAAGGAGATTTAAAATTATGTATGTTTTTAAGAAGGACAGTAAAGAAGTAGCAGCTTTAGATTTGCCAGTATGGGTAAAGTTACAGCCTAATAACTGTTATGGTTTATGCGGCGAAGCTGATGCTCAAGGCATTTAGTTTGGCGGGATTGTTTATTCTATCGAAGGCAAAGAAGTCCTGCCTAATACGGAAGTAGTAACAATGAGTATTGTTGACAGCGTCCCGTATTTAAACGAAAAAATTGCTCAACAAGAAACTAAATTACAAGAACAAGCTGAAGCATTAGCGGAATTAAGTCTGCTTATTGCCTCTAAATAAGCGAAGGAGGTACATGTAAAATGTTTCATAAAAATAGTGGCTTAGTAAAAGTTTGGGTATCACTCATTAAAGCAGGAGTATATACTGTGGAAGATGTCCCTGCTTTAGATAATTTACAAACAGTAATTAAGGAAGTTATGAAAGGAGAGTAAGTATGAGTTACTTTTCTTATGTTCCGCGTGTAGCTAAAGCGGATGGAAGCTATGATTATCTTTTGTGTGACGGAAGTGTTGTAAATACATTAAGTAGTGTAACATTGTCAACTACCTGGAATGGTACAGGTCCATACACACAAACTGTATAGGTATTAGGTGCAGGTGCTAATAGTCGTATTGATTTATAGCCAGATGCAACAGTAATACAGCAAATGTTAGATGATAATGTTTCTGCTATGTACATAGAAAATAATAATGGTGTATTTACTGCCTATGCACTCGGAGAAAAGCCTACTGTTGCATTAACAATACAAGTAGGTATAACTGAGATGCAACAGCTGCCTACAGTATGAATGGAGGCAATATGAGTATCTTGTATCTAAGGAGGAATTATTATGCCAGCTATTTATGGTACACCTGTAATATTTATTAAAAAACCAGATACAAGTGAACAGTGGCTATTGAATAGCACTGTTAATCCCAGTTATTTTGGTGCGGATAAAGATTTTAATATAGAATTTACTTCTAATAATACGTCTTACAATATATTCCGCCTTGGTAAGGCTGCCAATATTATTCTGTATGGTAGCACTGTAGTTTGTTCAGGCGGAAATATGCAGGACGCTTATCGTCAAATAACCCTTGAAAAACCAGCAACGGGAGAATTAAAAACTTGGCTTGAAGCAAATGCAGTGCGGTTGCCACTTACTGGAACATGGGTGTTTAATGAACGTTTAAATGGATTAGCTGCAGGAGGAGATTGGGATATTGCATTTACTTCTAATGGTAACTCCTATTCTAAATTTATAAGAAGTAGTGATTCTATTTCATATGGATCAACTATGGTATATGTAATACCATCAAAAGAAAGTCCTTGGATTAACGAAGCATACCGTGCAATAACATTTACAGAGCCGGTACAGTATCAAGGTAATGAAGAATTTGTAAAATGGTTTACTGCTAATGCTAAACCTCTTCCCGCTAAGGGTAAAACACTTAATGAATATACTTGAGACGAAATTAGTCGTATTAGTCTTGCAGATAAAGCTGTTGAATATGGTTTCAAAGTAGGGGATGCTAAAGAAGTAACTCTGAATGGCAGTGTTGGTTATGGTAGTGCAGCTCGTACATTTAGTAATCAGAAATATTGGGTTTACATTATTTGAATTAATCACAATGAAGCAAAAGAAGGCAAAGGTATTGCTTTCCAAGGGTTTAAGACTGCACAGAGTGGTGGGATTGATATTGCTGTAACTGCAACTAA
>OGOZ01002038.1_pt1 | contig 10397 bp, 10 predicted proteins | sample 1552801 | NCBI WGS metagenome assembly OGOZ01 (sample SAMEA2580196, study PRJEB22360) | human gut metagenome | biome: human gut; feature: human-associated habitat; material: faeces | place: Denmark | collected 2008/2010
GCTGCGAACCTTTTTTTTGGGTCATTGCGTCTTCCGGCCGGTCTGCGGGCGCTTCGTCGGCAGGAGCATCGGAAACTTCTGCTGCCGTTTCATCTGCGGCGCGCGGTTCGGGCGTATCGCCGGTTTCATGTTTGGCAAAAAATTCATGTTCTATTTTGTCGCCGGTTTTGATGCCGTGTTTTTTGACGTCGCCGGCGTTAATTTCCAATACGGCTGCCGCAGGAAATGGCGGAATAATCAGGGTCAGGGATTCCGGTTGGGCGTTTTCGTAAATCCAGGAAATGACGCCGTCGCCGTCAATGAAAATCATATCAAGCGGGATTTTGGTGTTTTTCATCCACATGGCGGTATGTTCAACTTTTGAAAGGTCGAAAATCATACCGGCATTGGGAGCCAGACTTTCGCGGAACATCAGGCCTTTTTCCAGTTCGGGAACGGTTTTGGCTTCTTCAACCGTGTAACTGACTTCGCCGCCGCCGGTCAAAACGGTGAGGTTGCTCTCGTCGTTTTTCTTGGAACAGCCGGCCAGCAGAATAACGGCCAAAAATAATTTGATAAATTTCGTCATGGTTTTCTCCTTTTACTTTTTAACAGAAACCTTACGCGGATTCCATTTCGAAACCACCACCGGTCCGTTCTGGGAATAAGAAACTTTCTTATTTGCGGCGGCATATGCTGCGTTAGTCCTTGATATATTAGCATTTTTGGTAAAATTTTCAACAATGGTCTTGAGCGGGGCAATGTTTTTTGCGCCGCTGATATAGCAATTCTGGTATGCAGGGTTGGATTTTATCATCAGATTCAGCTCTTTGGCCGAAAGCGGTGCATACCGTTTCCATACCTTGCCCAGAAAATCGCTGACTTTGTCGGAAAGTTTTTTCGGCGGCATGTAGGGGCGCCCCTGCGCGAACATGACGGCCAGGTTCGGTTCCGAAAAGCCGTTTTCGCCGCAGACAAACAGGCTGGGCATGAGAAGTTCCATGTTGTTGGCAAGCGCAAAATGAACCTGTGCCAAAAACAGCAGATGATGAAGTTTTTCGTCTTCCAGAAAAAGCCCTTCGTCTTCGGCCCGGCTGATAAACCAGTAGGCCACCTCAATTGCGGAATTTGTAGCAGAACCAGCCATTTTCAATTCCCTTCGCCGTTAACAGAGTATAAGTATAAAACATTAATTTGATTAAAACAAATATTTTGTGCATAAGCCCCGACTAATTCACAAAAAAACTGTGATTCTTTGGCATATTTGTTCTTGTGTTATGCAAGAGTTTATTATATCAATATAGAAACTGGATTTTGCTTTGCCATGAGGGCAGGGATAAATTTATCATTTTATTAGGGTTAGCGCAGATGTCTTTACATAGTGAATTTAGAGTTTTAACCGGTTTGTTCGGCGTTGTTTTTGCTTTGTCGGCCTGTTCTTCCGCTCCGTTTCCCGAGATTGTCGAAGAAGACGACTATACGACGGCCTCTTCTTCCGAAAGCGGTTTTGACGTTCCCGTGCGCAAAAGAACCCTTAAGGAAAGTTCGGCCCTGACCGCAGACAACGAGCATGTTGCCTATGAGGGGCAGGAAAACGCCAAAAAAACGGCCGAAGGGCCGGAAAAAGCCGCTCCGGCGAAAACCAAGCCGGTAATCGTGGCCGAAGATTTGGACGTTAAGTCGAAGCCGGCCAAGAAGGAAAAAGACAGTCTGGCGGCTTTGAACGACGAAAAGTTCAAAAAGGAACTTAAGGCGGCCGAAGAGCTTCCCAAGCCCGAAAATACGGCGCCGAGCGTTACGTATCTGGCCGGAACGGTATATTTCAACAACGGTTCGTCAGCAGTCGACGCTTCTTATAACCGTCAGCTGCGTGAAATTGTCCGGTTGGCAAAAGCCAAGAAAGCAACGCTGAACGTGTTCGGTTATGCATCGAGCCGTACGCGCAATACAGACATTGTCAGCCACAAGATGGCCAATTTCCGGGTTTCGGCCGCGCGCGCCGAGAATGTTGCCAACGCGTTGCGCCGCGCCGGAATGCCCGCGTCGAAAATCAAGGTCGAGGCTTTGTCGGATTCAAATCCGGCTTATCTCGAAGTCATGCCTGAAGGCGAGCGCCTGAACCGTCGCGCCGAGATTTACATCAGCTATTAATAAACGGGCGGAAGAGTGGCATTTGATTTTGAAAATAAAAAATCTTTAGGTGGAAATATATGGAAGGCCGTGCCTGTTGACGAGCGCAGGGCCGAGTTGATTGCCCAGCGTTTTGCGCTGCCGCTGCCGGTGGCGAGAATCATAGCCTCCCGCGGAATTCCGGTCGACGACGTGGCGAATTTTATCAATCCGAAGCTACAGAACCTGATGCCGGATCCTTTTTGCATGAAAGACATGGAAAAAGCGGCAAAGCGTATTGCCGAGGCCATTGTGAAAAAGCAGAAAGTGGCGATTATCGGCGACTATGACGTCGACGGCGCAACATCTTCTTCGGTACTGCGTCTTTATTTGGAAAGCGTGGGCATTGAACCGGAGATTCACATTCCGGAGCGCGACGAGGGTTATGGTCCGAGCCGGCAGGCTTTTGACGAATTTGCGGCGCTTGGCGCGGAATTGGTTATTACGGTAGACTGCGGAACGACGGCTTTTGACGTTTTCGACTATGCCGGAAGCCTGAATATTCCGGTAATCGTACTTGACCACCATGAGGCGGAAGTGCGGCTGCCGGAGGTTTATGCCGTGGTTAACCCCAAGCGGCTGGACGAAAGCGACGATTATCCGTATCTGAAATATATGGCGGCGGGCGGCGGGGTTTTCTGTACGATTGTCGCCGTCAACCGCGAGTTGCGCAAGCAGGGGTTCTTTGCCGGGCGCGAGGAGCCAAATCTGCTTCAATGGCTCGATTTGGTCGCTTTGGGAACCGTTTGCGACGTGGTGCCGCTGCTGGGGTTGAACCGGGCTTTTGTCCGGCAGGGACTGCGGATTATGTCGCTGCGGAGCAATACCGGACTGCGGGCGCTGATTGACAAGTCGGGTATCAGCGAGGCGCCGAGCGCTTTTCATCTGGGATATGTTCTGGGACCGCGGATTAATGCCTGCGGCCGGGTCGGCGAGGCTTCGCTGGGCAACAAGCTGTTGTGCAGCAGGGACGATTTTCAGGCCGGCCAGCTGGCGGACAAACTGAATGAATTTAATGCGCAGCGCAAGGAGATTGAAGCTTATGTGCTGTTGAGCGCGATTGAGATGCTGGAGGGGACTCCGCAGGAATATCCGATAGCTTTTGCCGCCGGAAAAGACTGGCACCAGGGCGTGGTCGGCATTGTGGCCGGCAAGCTCAAGGAGCGTTACAACGTACCGGCTTTCGTCATGTCGATTGAGCCGGACGAAGTCAAGGGTTCGGCGCGCTCCGTGCCGGGCGTCGATTTGGGCGCTCTGATAATTGCCGCCAAGGAAAAGGGACTGCTGACCAAGGGTGGCGGTCATACGATGGCGGCCGGTTTTTCGCTGTCGGAGGATAAAATCGAAGCCTTTCGCCGGTTTGCCGGCGAGTATGTGCGGCAGAAGCTCGGTGAAGAAGACGTGGCGCCGGTAATTGAAGTTGACAGTGCGCTTGATCTGCTGGGAGCCAATACCGATTTTGCCGCGGCTTTGGAACTTCTGGAGCCTTTCGGCGCCGGAAACGCCGAACCGAAGATTGTGCTGGAACATGTACGGATTGTTAAACCGGGAATTGTCGGCGCGGGACATGTCCGCTGTTTTCTTACTTCCGGCAACGGCGGTTCGCTGAAAGCCATGGCCTTTAAAATCGCCGATACGGAATTAGGCAAAACGCTGCTGAATTCGCAGGGGGCGGTTTTCGACATTGCCGGGGTTCTGCGCCGTGACAACTGGCAGGGCCGCAATTCCGTGCAGTTTATCATAGATGATGCGATAAGGTGTGAATGAGATGGATGATAAGGACGAAGTCAAAAAACGGGCGATGAACATCAGAAAAATCCGTCTGGAGCGGGAAAAGGCCGTTTTTATGAAACTGGGCGGCAAGCTGCGCGCCTATTTCTTTACCGGCATTCTGGTAACCGCACCGGTAATGATTACGTTTTTTGTCGCTTATAAGGTTATCGTTTTTATCGACGTTTCGGTCAACCGCCTGCTGCCGCCGCAGTTTAAGCCGGACAACTTCCTGCCGTTTACCATTCCCGGCTTGGGAATTATCATTCTGGTTGCGGCGCTGATTTTGGTCGGTATGTTTGCCGCCGGATTTTTGGGCAAGTTTTTCCTGAAACTCGGCGAGTGGATTGTTTATAAGGTGCCGTTTATTTCGTCGGTTTATTCGCTTTTGAAACAGATTTTCGAAACTTTTCTTTCCGGCAAGAGCAATGCGTTTAAGAAGGTTGTGCTGCTGGAATATCCGCGCAAGGGAATCTGGATTTTGGGTTTTGTCAGCGCCGATACCGAAGGCGAGGTTCGGGAAATTCTGGGGCGTGAAATGGTTAACGTGTTTATTCCGACAACGCCGAACCCAACTTCCGGCTTTCTGATTTTTGTGCCGCGCGAGGATGTGGTTGAACTTGACATGGGGGTTGAAGAAGGCATCAAGTTTGTCATTTCCGGCGGCATTGTGGCGCCTGACGAGGCCAAGCGCCTGAAAAAACGCCGCGCTTAATCTATACTAGTAAAAAAAGCCCCGCAGATGCGGGGCTTTTGGTTAGACAAAGTACTGAAAATGCAAGTAGATTGTTGCTATTAGTACGCTTATCAGCATGACCGGTATCGACCAGATGAGGAATCTCATGAAATGGATGGGGTGTCCTTCGCGCTGCGCCATACCGGCGACGATAACGTTGGCGGAAGCGCCGATCAGCGTTCCGCTGCCGCCGAAGCAGGCACCGAGCGACAAGGCCCACCAGACCGGCATCATGGCTTCACGTCCGCCCATGGAAGCTTCCATTGACTTAATCATCGGAATCATGGTGGCGACAAACGGAATGTTGTCGATAGCCGAGGAAAGAATCGCCGAAATCCAGACAATCAGCATAGTGCTCTTCTGGATGCTTCCGTCGGTCAGTTCAATAAACTTTTGGCCGAGCATACGCAGAATACCGGTTTCCTCCAGTCCGTAAACAATGACGAACAATCCGGAGAAGAAGAAAATGGTTGTCCAGTCGATGAGGTTGAAGGCTTCTTCAACTTTACGTTCGCGTTCGTCGTGGCGGTTGCCGAAAGTATAGAGCAGCAGCAAAACCGCGGCCCCGGCGATGGCTATGGTACCGTTGGCAATATGGATATGCTCGGCGCTGATGAAGCCGGCGATGACCAGAGCAAGAACAAACAGCGATTTTCCCAGCAGTTTCCAGTCAGTAATGGTATCTTTTTCGCTGATGCGCATAACGGCCTGTTTGTTTTTTTCGGTCGTGAGAAGGCTTTTGTGCCAGATGAGGTCGAATCCGAAAACCAGAACAATCATGGTTATGGCGACAATCGGTGCCAGTTCGTAAACGAAATCCATAAAGGACAGCTGCAGCGCCGAGCCGATAAGAATGTTTGGCGGATCGCCGATGAGGGTTGCCGTCCCGCCGATGTTGGAGGCGAAGATTTCCAGAATCAGATAGGGATAGGGGTTGATTTTAAGTTTGCGGGTAATCTGGAAGGTAACCGGCGCAATCAGCAGAACCGTGGTAACGTTGTCCAGAAAGGCCGAGAAAACCGCAGTTACAAAGGCCAGCACAATCAGCAGGCCGCGGGGATTGGCGCGGACTTTTTTGGCGCCCCAGACGGCTACAAACTGGAACATACCCGATTTCTCGGAAATGCCGACAATCGTCATCATGCCGACCAGAAGCGAAATAGTGTTGAAATCGATACCCTGAAGGGCGGTTTCCTGTGTCAAAATACCCGAAAAAATCATCAGCGCCGCACCCAGAAGGGCGACAACGGCGCGATTGAGTTTTTCGGTAAACAGGATTGCATAGCAGACAACGACGATAGCCGTTGCTACAATTTTGGGGTCCATGCCCCAGACTGATGGCGCTGCCTGCGCTAAGTCAGTAACCTGCATGTTAAAGATTCCTCATGTATTATAAAAACTACCAGTTTATTTATAATATGGACATCCTAACATAATCTTAATTTTGCGGCGCTAAATGAACCAGCGCAGATGCAGGTAGACGGCGGCCATCAGCACGCTGACCAGCATAACCGGTATTGACCAGATGAGAAAGCGCAGAAAGTGAATGGGATGTCCTTCGCGCTGTGCCATGCCGGCGACGATGACGTTGGCTGAAGCGGCTATCAGCGAACCGTTGCCGCCGAAGCAGGCGCCGAGCGACAGGGCCCACCAGACCGGCATCATGGCCTCGCGGCCGCCGAGAGACGCTTCCATCGACTTGATCATCGGAATCATGGTGGCGACAAACGGAATGTTGTCGATGGCCGTGGATACGAAAGCGGACATCCAGACGACAATCATGGCTGCTTTTTCGATGCTGCCGTCGGTTACTTCAATGAACTTGTTTCCCATCAGAGCCAGAACGCCGGACTCTTCCAGACCGTAGACGATGGCAAACAGGCCGGCAAAGAAAAATATCGTCGTCCAGTCGACCAATCCGAAAGCTTCTTCAACCTTATGCTCGCGATCAGAATGGCTGTTTCCCCAGGTATAGAGCATCAGAAGAATGACGGCGCCGAAGATGGCAATGGTGCCGTTGGCAATATGGAAATGTTCGGCAGCCATAAAGCCGATGATGACGGCAATCAGAACCGCCAGCGATTTGACGAGCAGGACAGGGTCGGTAATGGTGTCTTTTTCGTTCAGGCGCATGACGGCTTCGCGGCTTTTGTCCGACGCGCTCATCTTGCGTCCCCAGATGAGGTCAAAGGCGACAATCAGAACGACCATCGTGGCGGCGACAATCGGTGTCAGTTCATAAACGAAATCCATAAAGGACAGCTGCAATGCCGAGCCGATGAGGATATTCGGCGGATCGCCGATGAGGGTTGCCGTTCCGCCGATGTTGGAAGCGAAGATTTCCAGAATCAGATAGGGATAGGGGTTGATTTTAAGTTTGCGGGTAATCTGGAAAGTCACCGGTGCTACCAGCAGAACCGTGGTAACATTGTCCAGCAGTGCAGAGAAAACGGCTGTGACGGCCGCCAGCACAATCAACAGGCCTCGCGGCGAAGCACGGACCTTTTTGGCCGACCAAACGGCCACATACTGAAACATACCCGATTTTTCGGCAATACCGACGATTATCATCATGCCGATAAGCAAAGCCAGCGTATTGAAGTCTATGCCGGCAATTGCGCCGTCTTGTGTCAGCACGCCGGCAAAAATCATGACGACGGCGCCCAAAAGGGCAACGACGGCACGGTTCAGCTTTTCAGTAAAAAGAATCAGATAGCTGACAACGAGAATGACGGTCGAAACGATTTTGGGGTCGAAGCCGAATATGGCGGAATGTTCCATTGTTTGCTCCTAAATATTTCAGTCTTGTTCTGACTACAATATATAGGCAAGTTTTGCAAAAAACAAACAAATCCGTCAGGGGATTGGATAATTATCTGCGGCTCAGGTATTTTACAATGCCGAACAGCGTGTTGATTTCCTGTTCGGTCAGACGGCTGCGGGTAAATATATTGCGCAGGTTGATTTCCATATGCGGCCGTTTTTCCTCGTCTTTGAACCCCGGATGTCCTGCAAGTTCCTTTTCCAGATAGTCCAAAAAACTCATGACCATTTCCCGGGAGGCTGGAACGGTCGTGTTGGTGACAAAACGGACGTCTTCGGCATTTATCTGCCTTTTGTGCCATTCATAACCGACCAGCAGCACAGCCTGTGAGAGGTTAAGCGAACAATGGCGGGGATTAAGCGGAATTTCAATAACCGCATCGGCGATGCTGACATCGTCGTTGTGCAGCCCGGTGCGCTCAGGGCCGAACAGAATGCCGACATTCATATTTTCGTCCTTTATCAACCGGTCGATTTCGCCGGCAGCGTGTTCGGCGGTGTGAACGGTTTTAATCTGGTTGCGCGGTCGTGCCGTGGTCGCGTAAACGGCCTGCAAACCGGCGACGGCTTCGCGCGTGGTGTTGAACAGGCGGGCGTTTTGCAGAATTTCTTCGGCTCCTGAGGAGGCGGCGAGCGCCTTGGCCGACAGGTGGTCCTCACGCGGGGAAACCAGACTGAGATTGTATAAACCGCAGTTCATCATGGCGCGGGCGGCCATTCCGACATTTTCGGCCAGCTGCGGCTGAACCAAAATAACATGGGGCTGATTGTTCATCTGTAATTCCTGAAAATGATTATTCATAAAAACGAGGGTGCGGATCCAGGTACAGGTCTTTTTGCAGCATCTTACGAACGGCACGTTTGTTGGCCGGATCTACATTGACGGCGGTTTCCGGCGTACGCCCCTCCTGTCGGGCGGCGCGTTTTTCGGCCAGATTGGCGTTTTTGACAATGTCGGAAATTTCACCCTTGGTTGAGTTCTTGAGGTTAAGGTCAATGCTTTTGGTGCTGCTGCGCTTGAGTTTGAGACGTTCTTCGGCCGAAACGATATTGAGGTTGTCGGCCTCGCGGTCAAGTGCGGTTTCCGACGGAGCGGCCGAAACCGCGGCCGTTTGGGCCGCAGCCGGAAATGCTGCAAATAAAGGCAGTGACAGAAAAACGGCAAGAAGTTTAAACATAAGCTTTTTCCTCAAATCAGTCGGTTCCGAGAATGTCCATCGTGTTGAACAGAATGTTTTCAAAGTCAAGTCCGGTTCCGTCTTCGACATCGGTCAGAATGCGGGAGAAAGACTTTCCGAACGGATCTTCAGCGGAAAAGACCTTATCATAGTTTTCGCGGAGCAGCTTGCCGTAGGCTTTCGGCATGTCTTTAATCTTCTGATCATAGCTTTCCGGAATTTTGTAGCCCATGTTGCGGAGATGTTCGGTCATAACCAGCATGTTGTGGCGGTTGACTTCAGGCGCAATCATTTCCTGACCCTGAGCATCGGTGTAGGTGGTGGCTTCGCCGACGTAATTTAATTTGCCGTGCTGGCCGGAACCTCTCCAGGTAACGATGCCGCTGCGGTCACGGGCACGGGCCCAGGGGTCTACCGGCAGAATGTCGCCGTTGGTCGGCCCGTTTTCGTAGGCGGGAGCGTTCGGAGACGTATCAGGTCCTTTTTCGGGGAGATTGTCGCCAAAATAACCGTCGTTTGGATTGGGTGACCAGGGGTTGGCCGGCAGCTGCGCGTTCGCCGTCGCGGCTAAAGACAAACAGCCGATTGCCGCCAGAATGTAGAAATACTTTTTCATGACCGCCTCCATAATTCTCCATCTTCTTTTATCATACTATAAAAAATGTGAAAATAATAGTTACAATATTGTTGCAAAAGTAAATATCACGTTAACCAGGTTGACAAATCGGCCGCGAAAGTTATGATATGTCGGTAGGTAACCCGTTAACGGAGAAGGCTTTTCGATGTTGAAAAAACTTTTGCTGGCGGCCGCAGCCCTGTACGGCGTGTGGGCTGTCAGCGTGCATATGAACGACAAGCTTATGCGCGGTTATTTTATGGCGCCGCTCAAGTTTAAGGATTTGGTGGCCGAAGACAATATGTCCGAGCGCGAAGGCCGTTTCGGCTTTAAGTCGAAAATCTGGCTCTATGGCGTCAACAGTCCGGAAAAGCTCGCCAAAAACTTCAACAAATATGACGGATTTGAAATTGATGTCGTTTATAACGAAAAAGAGCGTACTTTTTTTGTCGGCCGCGGCAGCGGGAAGGTAACGCTTGACGATATGTTTGCCGTGAAACCGGATTTGAGCGGAAAGTTTTTCTGGCTTGACGTCAAAAACATTGATTTTAACAATCAGTCTGAGATTTTAAGGGAACTTATTGCGCTGACAGGACGCAATATCATGCATAAGTCACATTTGGTCATTGTGTCGCCGAATGCCGAATATCTGGACGATTTTGCGGCCAGCGGCTTTCTGACCTGTTTTCGGTTTCCGTCCCTGTACAGGGTTAAGCGCGGCGATATTCGAAAGGTGCTCGAAGCGGCGGTCGAAAAATATAAAAATTCAACGGTTGACTTTATTTGCGGCGATGTGCGCTATTTTAACTTTATGGACTTTTATTTTCCGGGAGCCCCGAAAATGTATCAGAATACGGGCAGGGAAGCGAAAAACATTAATCCCTATATTCTTAAGCGTTCGGATACCAGTGTCGTTCTGAATCAGGAACCGTAAGCTAAAATGCCGCGATGATGCCGCCGCCCAAAACTCTGCTGCCATCATAAAAACAACAGCCCTGACCGGGCGCGACGCCGTAAAACTCTTCGTGCAGCGTGATTTCGGCCCAGCCGTCTTCAAGAAAGACAACCGTTGCCGGAACGGCTGCCCGCCGCGAACGCAGCTTGACCCGCAGGTCCAACAAAACCG
>OGOZ01002045.1_pt1 | contig 10383 bp, 6 predicted proteins | sample 1552801 | NCBI WGS metagenome assembly OGOZ01 (sample SAMEA2580196, study PRJEB22360) | human gut metagenome | biome: human gut; feature: human-associated habitat; material: faeces | place: Denmark | collected 2008/2010
TATTGGATGAATTGTTTAAGAGATTTTGTATAGGGAAATAGAAAATCCTCTAGGTATGTCCTAGAGGATTTTTAATGCATAAAGAGAACCTCAGGTTCCCGTTCATGTTATCTTAATGCTGTACCGAAATGTAATGTCAGTGTTGAGGAATATCATAATTAAAATGATTGTATGATATAATAGTTCTATATTTATGGGACAAAAATTAAAGTTTCATTACATTGAATGGATAAATCATACTCATATTAAAAATATGAAACGTAAATGAGAGGTAATATATGTTTGGATTTACATATGATACATGGAGAGAAACATGTGAAATGTATTTTACATTAGGTGATGGTTCTAAAAAAGCATATTTACAATGGTTTCCTTTTTCAAAAATAACTAAAGATGATGAGGTGCGTATTGCTAGTGAAGAATTCTTTAATCAATATATAAATAATGCTGCATTCGTATTATTTCCAAATGTTATGTATCGAACAGAAAATTTTCTTCAAAAGAGTGATGGAAGTTTTAGGAATTCTAGTCTTTTGTTTCCTATATTGTATTTAGTTATTCAAGCTATTGGAAAAGAAATTTCAAATCATTATAAACCAGAAAGAAATGTTGCTATTGATGCTTTTTATGCAGGAAATTATGAACATATGCGTGCGAAGTATAAAAAAGATTATGATGAGTTTTATAAACTAGTTAATGTATATATTTCAGAATCTAAATACTTTATTAAAACTGACATTACAAATTTTTTCCCAAATATAAATTTAGATATTTTGATTAATCAAATTGACAAGAAAAGTAACATAGATAGTGTTTATTTCACACCTACTCAATTAAAAATGATAAAAGAACTAATTTCATACTGTGGAGATGGAAAATTTCCTACTATAGAAAATAGTATTGCTACATCCTATTTAGCAACAATTGTATATATGGATGAAGTTGATAACAGAATTTTTGACTTTATCAATGATAAAATAGATTGCATAAGTAGTTTTAAAATTATTCGATATGTAGATGATATGTATATTTTAATAGATTCTCCCTATGACATCATTAGAGTACGAGAGGCTTATAATCAAATAAGAAATGAGTATTCTTCAATATTAAAAGAATATGGATTATCACTAAACACTAAAAAATGTTGTTTGAAGCCTGTTACAGAAATAAACAGTGAACTTAAAAAATCATTATATGATGAGTTTTTTAAAGGGAATCATCATGATATAGAAAGTTTGTTTGTCGGTTCATTTAAGAATTTTTTAAATGATCTTTTATCAACGTTAAAAACAGAGTGTATTGATATTGAACATTACAATTCATTGATTGATAAGTATTTTAGCAGTGATGATGTCGAGTTTACAGCATCAGAAGTATACAATTATCATATCTATGAAAAAGACGATATCTTACAGAGCGACGAAATAATAAATGTTATATGTCAGTTAATTAATACAGATATCTCGTTTATTAGTTTAGATCCAAAGCGTTTGAGTATTATGATTACGAAAACTCGTAGTACAAAGGCCATTAAGGCATTGTTATGTCAATTATTTATTCGTGGCCGAAACGGACTTTGGAATTCATATGATACCTCCATTGCGATATCATATTTAATCCAAAGTGAATTTAGACATATAGATTTGCGTGAAGTTTTATATAATAATTGTGAGCACCTTAAAACATACTGCTATTACTGCTGCGAAAATAGATTTCTGTTCACACTTTCTGATAAAAAAGTTAATAATTATATACAAATAATTAATAATGATTGGAAAGCATATTTTTTATATTTTATGTATTGGGTAGAAAAAGACCGTCATAATTCATTAGCAGAATATGCATTTTATAAAAACTATTTTGATCGTTTTACTGCAGATTTAGCTTTTTTCTATAAGTATGATCCTAAGTGTAAAAAACCAAACTATAGAGGATTCTATAAAGAAAACTCTTTTAATAATTTTTACAAGGGTATTCCTGATTCAGAAAATATAATTCATGAAGCACATTCATTAAGAAATGCAAATCCATTATCACATTCTTCAGCAGGTCTAATTGATAAATCGACAACTTCACAAGATTTGAAGAAATGTATCGATAATTTAAATTCACTAATTGATAGTTATTTGGATTTGCATAAATAATATTTTTGCGTGAAATTAGTATCCAACCTAAAAAACTAAAATAGAATATTGTCAGGTAATTGACTTATGGTTGACTTTTTTTCTAACTATAAAAATGCAGCATTGCTTACAAGTATGTAGGTTATGCTTTTCTTGGTGAAGATAGAGATGTAATGTTAATGCTTATGAATTTCAAAAAATAGAATGATTGTATGATATAATAGTTCTATGTTTATGAGACAAGAGTATATGTTTCATTGCATTGAAGGTAGAATGGATAAAGGAAGGTTACGAAATTATGACTATAGATAACAAAAAGGAACAGGAACGCGAAGAACTACATCGTGCTATTTGGGCTATTGCCGATGAACTTCGTGGTGCAGTAGACGGCTGGGATTTTAAAAACTATGTTTTAGGTACAATGTTCTATAGATATATTTCTGAAAATATAGCTAATTATATTAATGAAGGAGAAGAAGCAGCTGGTAATACAAATTTTGACTATACAAAGATGTCTGATGAAGAAGCTGAAGAAGCAAGAGATGGATTGGTACAAGAAAAAGGTTTCTTCATTCTTCCATCAGAACTTTTTTGCAATGTAGTTAAGAAATGTGATAAAGAGGATGCTTATTTTATTGATCAAGAAGGTAATAAAAAAGATATCAAATCTAATTTGAATGTATTTCTTGAAATGATATTTGCTCATATTGAAAATTCGGCTGAAGGTAGTGAATCCGAATCTGATTTTAGAGGTCTTTTTGACGATTTTGATGTAAACAGTAATAAACTCGGTCCAACAGTATTAAGAAGAAATGAAAAACTTTGTAAACTTCTTAAAGGCGTAGCAGATATGGATCTAGGTGATGTAAAGAATCATGATATTGATGCATTTGGTGATGCGTATGAGTATCTTATGACCATGTATGCTTCTAATGCAGGTAAATCAGGGGGAGAGTTCTTTACTCCAGCAGATGTATCAGAACTTCTTACTCGACTAGGAACAGTTGGTAAAACTGAAATAAATAAAGTATATGATCCAGCATGTGGATCAGGTTCATTGTTACTAAAGGCAGAAAAAGTACTTGGAAAAGATAATATACGTAATGGTTTTTATGGACAAGAAATAAATGTGACAACATATAACCTTTGTCGTATTAACATGTTTTTACATGATATTGAATTCGATAAGTTTAATATAGCATGTGAAAATACATTAACTAATCCTGCACATTGGGATGATGAACCTTTTGAATTAATTGTTTCAATCCACCCTATTCTATAAGTTGGCCAGGTAATACAGATGCAACTCTTATTAATGATCCTAGATTTGCACCAGCTGGTGTACTTGCACCTAATAAAAAAGCGGATTTTGCCTTTATTATGCATTGCCTTTCTTGGCTTTCTTCTAGTGGCACTGCAGCAATTGTATGTTTCCCTGGAATTATGTATCGAGGTGCATCTGAAAAGAAGATTCGTAAATATTTAATAGATAATAACTTTGTCGATTGTGTCATTCAATTACCGGCTAATCTTTTTTTTGGAACGTCAATAACAACATGTATTATGGTTCTTAAGAAGGCTAAAATAGATAATAATACATTATTTATAGATGCATCCAAAGAGTTTGTTAAGGGGTCTAGTACTAACAAATTATCTCAGAAAAATATGAATAATATTATTGATTGTTTCACTAAGCGTAGTAATATTGAGTATTTTTCTTATTTATCAACATATGATGAAGTAGTAGAAAATGATTACAATCTTTCAGTATCTACTTATGTTGAAACTGAGGATACAAGAGAAAAAATTGATATTGTAAAGCTTAATGCAGAAATAAAAGAAATCGTTGCACGTGAAGAGACCTTAAGAAAAGCAATAGATAAGATTATTGCAGAAATAGAGGTGCAATAAATGAATAGATTAGAAGAATTGATTCATGAATTATGTCCGGATAGTGTAAATTATATTAGAATTGGAGATTTTTTAGAATATGAACAACCAGCAAAATATATTGTAAAGAGCACAAAATATGATGATTCATATCTCACACCAGTTTTAACTGCAGGGCAATCTTTTATTCTTGGATATACAAATGAAGAAGAAGGTATTTATAATGCGTCTCCAAAAAAACCTGTAATAATTTTTGATGATTTTACTGCAGCATTCAAATGGGTAGATTTTGATTTTAAAGTTAAATCATCAGCTATGAAATTATTAAGAACAAAGAATAATGAAGTATTAATGCGATATTTATTTCATGTAATGGGATTTTTGAATTATTCTTCAAGTGAGCATAAGCGTTTGTGGATAAGCACTTACGCTGAGATTAAAATACCTGTACCTCCGATAGAAGTGCAACGTGAAATAGTTCATATACTAGATAAATTCACAGAGCTTACAGCAGAACTTACAGCAGAACTTACAGCTAGAAAAAAGCAGTATCAGTACTATTTAAATCACTATTTTGAAAGCCAATTAGACAATTTAGTTTCACTTGATGCTCTAGGGATACTCACACGTGGGAAACGATTTGTGCATGCTGATGCCACTCGACAGGGAGTACCATGCATACATTATGGAGAAATTTATACTTATTATGGTGTTTATGCAAATGATGTAAAATCTCATATTAGAGAGGAACTTCGTCCCAAGATGAGATATGCACATAAAGGTGATGTCATTATTGTTGGTGCTGGAGAGAATAATATTGATATTGGTATTGGTGTTGCTTGGGAAGGAGATGAAGGTGTGGCAGTTCATGATGCTTGCTATATTCTTCGTCATTCTCAAAATTCCAAATATATATCGTATTTTTTACGTTCAGATATGTATCATAGTCAAATAAAAAAATATGTATCAGAGGGTAAAATTTGTTCTATATCTGCCAAAGGATTGGGGAAAGCTATGATACCATTACCCTCAATCGCTGAACAGCAAAAAATCGTTGAAATATTAGATCGTTTTGATGCTCTTTGCAATGACTTAACTAACGGTTTACCTGCAGAAATCGAAGCTAGACAAAAACAATACGAATATTACAGAGATAAATTACTTAGTTTTAAATAAGTAAAGGAGGTGGATGCTATGTCATATTTTAATATTGTTGCACAGTCAACAGAAAGTACAGTTGTTACAGAATATGAAGCAGTTAAAAGTAAATCTAGTCAATATCAATCAGAAGCAGCATTAGAAAAAGAATTTATTCATATGCTTACTGAACAGGGATATACATATCTTACAATACATCATGAGAAGGATCTTATTGCTAATCTTCGTATTCAATTAGAGAAGTTGAATAATTACCAGTTTTCTGATAATGAATGGGAAAAATTTTTTAAGAGTCATATTGCAAACAATAATGAAGGTATTGTTGAGAAGACAAGAAAAATTCAAGAAGATTACATTCAAGTATTAAAACGTGATGATGGTACTACAAAGAATATTTCTCTTATTGATAAAAAGAACGTTCATAATAATTCTCTTCAGGTTATTAATCAATATGTGATTGGTATTTCTGATGGTGCAAAACATGATAATCGATATGATGTTACTACTCTAGTTAATGGCTTTCCACTCGTTCATGTTGAATTAAAACGAAGAGGTGTAGCTATTCGTGAAGCTTTCAATCAGATTAACAGATATCAGAGAGACTCATTCTGGGCTGGTAGTGGTCTGTTTGAATACATTCAAATATTCGTTATTTCGAATGGTACTAACACAAAGTATTATTCAAATAGTACACGTTTTAACGCTATTAAAGATTCAAAGAATTCTACTTCTAAAAAAGGTAAAACAAGTAATAGTTTTGAATTTACATCTTTTTGGGCTGATGCAAACAATCGTATAATTCCAGATTTAATCGACTTTACTAGAACGTTTTTTGCAAAGCATACAATCTTAAACATTATTACTAAGTACTGTATTTTCACATCTGAGAATATGCTTTTAGTTATGCGTCCTTATCAGATTACTGCTACTGAACGTATATTAAATCGTATTGAGATTGCGAATAACTATAAAAAATACGGTAATGTTGCTGGTGGAGGATATATTTGGCACACTACTGGTTCAGGTAAAACACTTACTTCTTTTAAGACTGCAAGATTAGCATCACAGCTTCCTTACATTGATAAAGTACTATTTGTTGTTGACCGTAAGGACTTAGATTACCAGACAATGAAAGAGTATGATCGTTTTGAAAAAGGTGCTGCTAATAGTAATACTTCAACAGCAATTCTAAAAAAACAGTTAGAAGATAGTGATGCTCATATCATTATTACTACTATTCAAAAGTTAGCTACTTTTATTAAGAAGAATAAGAATCATGATGTGTATGACAAGCATGTAGTTATTATTTTTGATGAATGCCATAGAAGTCAGTTTGGTGACATGCATGCAGCTATAGTAAAAAGCTTCAAGAAGTACCATTTATTTGGATTTACTGGAACCCCTATTTTCCCAGCAAATACAGGAAGAGTTACTAAACCTCAATTTTTTACTACTGAGCAGACATTTGGTGATCAGCTTCATACATATACTATTGTTGATGCTATTAATGATAAAAATGTACTACCATTCAGAGTGGACTATATCAAAACAATGGATATGAGTGATGATATTGATGATGAACAGGTATGGGATATTGCGCGTGAAAAAGCAATGATGGCTCCTGAGAGAATAAAACTTGTTACAGAATATATTCTTGATAATTTTGATAGAAAGACTTATAGAGGTGATAAAACATACATCTATAATACTCTTACTAACATTAAGGAAGTTGCTTCAGGAAAAGCAGGAACTGTAGAAGAAATTAAACAAAAACAGCGTATTAGTGGTTTTAATTCTATTTTTGCAGTTGCATCTGTTCCTATGGCTAAATTGTATTATCAGGAATTTAAAAAACAAATGGCAGCTGATCCAACCAAGAAACTACGTGTTGCTACTATTTTTAGTTATGGTGCAAATGAAACAGAATATGAAGAATCTACGAGTGGAATTCTTGAAGAAGAGAATTCTGAAGATACTTCTGCACTTGATCAATCATCAAGGGATTTTCTTGATTCTGCTATTGATGATTACAATAAGATGTTCCATACTAGCTATTCTACAGATGGTGATAAGTTCCAGAACTATTATAAAGATGTCTCTCTTAGAATGAAGAATAAAGAACTTGATCTATTAATAGTTGTAAATATGTTCCTTACAGGATTTGATGCTACTACATTAAATACTTTATGGGTTGATAAGAATTTAAAGATGCATGGCTTAATTCAAGCATTCTCAAGAACAAATAGAATTCTAAATTCTATTAAAACGTTTGGAAATATTGTATGTTTTAGAAATCTTCAAAAACGTGTTGATACTGCAATTTCATTATTTGGTGATAAAGATGCAGGTGGTATTGTATTAATGAAGGGATTTAAAGATTACTATTATGGTTATGAGGATGAGGAAGGTAAAAGACATCAAGGCTATGTGGAAATGATTGAGCAGTTGATGTCAAGATTTCCACTTGATGAGCCAAGAATTACAGGTGAACAGAATCAAAAAGATTTTATTAATCTATTTGGTGCTATTCTTCGTATGAGAAACCTTCTTTCAGCATTTGACGAATTTGCAGGTAACGAAATTCTTACTGAGCGTGATTTACAGGACTATCTTGGTAGATATCAAGATTTACGTGATGAATGGAATAATAAACGTAAACGAGGCGAGAGTACAGATATTATTGATGATATTGTTTTTGAGATAGAACTTATTAAACAGATAGAAATTAATATTGATTATATTTTGATGCTCGTAAAGAAATATCATGATAGTCATTGTGAAGATAAGGAAGTACTTATTACAATTAGTAAAGCAATTGATTCAAGTCCTGAATTACGTAGTAAGAAAGCTCTTATTGAGACATTTATATCTGGTATTAACGATGTTGAGGATATTATGGCTGAGTGGCATGAATATATTGCTAAAAAGCGTGAAGAAGAACTTTCTAAAATTATTGTTGAAGAGAAATTGAAAGAGCCTGAAACAAGAAAGTTTATTGAAAATGCATTCCGTGATGGAGAAATCAAAACTACAGGCACGGATATCGATAAGCTTATGCCTCCTGTATCTCGTTTTGGTAGTAGTAAAAGAACTATTAAGAAACAGGGTGTTATTGATAAATTGAAGTTATTCTTTGAGAAGTTCTTTGGTGTTGGTGGTTCATTTACCGCAGAAGAATCGGATAATGTCCATTATACTAATGTGGTGCGTAACCACCCTACTCTTATGGTTGCAGAAGACAAAGATTCTTATAAAGTTAAAAAGGATAGTGAATAATATGGCAAACAGTGTTTTAGAGTTACAGAAAGAAGTTCTTTCGCCAAATTGTGATATTGTTAATGTATTACGAAAAGCACATTTGATTGCTGTAAAATTAAAACTGTCTGATTTTGACCAATGGATTTAATATGAATTGAATGGATATACTGATAAAGAATCATGTCCAGAATATAGAAAGGTTCGAGGAACTTTAAAATACTTCAATCAGTATTATGGGTGGTATCCAATTATAATTCCAAATAATGAAATTGAAAAAATTATTTGTGAAAGAAAATTATCGAATTCTATTTCTAAAATTGTATCTTTATCTGATTCGTCAGAAAATGATTTATTAATGATGCTTCCTGGTGCGGAATGTGCATTTTTAGACGAAAAGTGTAATGCTCCAATACCGCTGAATTATGCACTTCAAGTTCCATCAACAGCAGTTAAAGATATTGAAGAAAAGGTAAAAAACACAATATTGGAGTGGACGTTGAAATTAGAAGAGGAAGGAATTATTGGAGAAAACACGATGTTTACTGAGAAAGAAAAAGATTGTGCAACCAATATTCCACAAACCGTGAATAATTATTATGGACCTACGAGTGTTATAAATTCAACTTCTGGTAATGCTCAAATAGTGTCAGGTAATGGAAATACAGTTTCTTTTCCATATGATAAAGTTAAGGATGTTGTTGATGAAGTGGCAAAGAGTATTAGTGCTTCAAACCTTTCAAAAGATGATATGGAGACAATAACTGAGCTTTTATCTGATATAAAATTAAAAATCGAAGAAGAAAAGAGACCAGCCATTCTAAAAACTGCATTGATTGGATTAAAAGATTTTTTGAGTAACGTGGGTGCAAGTGTTGCTGCTGGAATTATTCAAGCTAAAATTCAAGGATTATTTTAAATAACTATTAAAATCACTCACAAGCAATACTGATTGTGAGTGATTTTTTGTGCTCATTAAGTAATTCAAAAGAACCTTTAATTTTTAAGGGGGGTCAATAGAAAACTCGCTTTAAATATTTGGGGGTTTCCACTTGCAAAGGGCAGTCAGAAATGACTGCCCTTTAGTGCGCTCATATTACTCCTATTTTAATGTTTTATTGATTCTTTTTCTTATATGATCCTCTCTTTTTTCCTTCTCTTTTGATTGTTTCATCAATAGCGTAAGAGGAAGGATTAGAGGACTTATTAAGAGAGTACATTAGTCTATTTCTCATTCTTGCAAAGTTCTGATATCCACATGCATTTGAAAGTATCTTATCTATTCTAGAGTTGATTCCTTCTACTGGTCCATTAGATATTCTTCGACCATCTACTAAATTAAATGATGCGCATATTTCATCGAACCAGTTTATAAGAGTTCCAGATAATGATATAAAGCCAGTAATTCCTGATGATGCATATTCTTGAATTATTCTTGATAGCCATTCTCTACAGTCCTCGGATGTTGCATAATGATTAAAGGCTATATACTGTTCTTTTAGATTATATGCTTCTGTTAGTTCATTATCTATGTTCAGGATTATTTCAAGCAGTTGATGATAGTCTATATACCTTTTAAGCTTTTTATTATATCTTGCCTTGTTGAATGGAATATCATTGTAGTTTTTCAATATAAGGAAGTGAAACTTTTTGAGAAGATAATATTCAGTACTATCTTTTTGGTATCTTTTGCCTACTTTAATTCTGATAGCATCTAATACTTTATTGATATTTTTTATGACATGGAATGAATCACATATCAGTACTGCCCCTGGAAAGTATTGATTTCTTACAAATCTGTATGTCTCATACATATCGATAGAGATATATTTGACTTTAGCGAGCTCTTTTTTATCAATTATCTGTGTATAACTTGACCATACCTTCTTGGTTCTTCCATCGATGATATCTACAATTTCCATGGTCTTAAAATCAAGAATAACACACATGTATCTGT
>OGOZ01002046.1_pt1 | contig 10382 bp, 8 predicted proteins | sample 1552801 | NCBI WGS metagenome assembly OGOZ01 (sample SAMEA2580196, study PRJEB22360) | human gut metagenome | biome: human gut; feature: human-associated habitat; material: faeces | place: Denmark | collected 2008/2010
GTGCTGAAATCGGGCATACCGAACGCCATAAAGGTATTCGACGATGTTTTAAAGCCGCTCGGCAAGCGCCCGCTCGGCATCAGAATAGACAGCGGCGATATAACCTACATTACCAAAAAGGCGCGCAAAATGCTTGACGACGCGGGTTACAGCGACTGCAAAATATGTATTTCCAACTCGCTTGACGAATATTTAATACGCGATATGATATTCCAGGGCGCGCAGGTTGACAGCTACGGCGTGGGCGAGCGCCTTATAACCGCTTCGAGCGAGGCGGTTTTCGGCGGCGTTTACAAGCTGGCGGCGGTTGAGAAAAAGGGCGAGATAATTCCGAAAATAAAAATAAGCGAAAACGCGGCGAAAATAACCCTGCCGGGCGTAAAAATTCCGTGGAGACTGTACGACCGCGAGAGCGGCAAGGCGATAGCCGACGTTATAGCGCTTAATACCGAAAAAATAGATCAGAGCGAGCCTTACGAGATATTCGACCCCGACCACACCTGGAAACGCAAGGTAGTGACTGATTTTATTGCTAAAAAGCTGCAGGTCAAGATTTTTGAAAACGGCAAGCAGGTCTATGTATCGCCGTCTGTCAAGGAAATAGCGAAATACCGTGCCGAGCAGGTCGATTCTTTGTGGGATGAGGTGAAGCGCTTTGAAAATCCGCATACATATTATGTGGATTTATCGGAGGAGCTTTGGGATTTACGCCACGAGCTTTTAAATCAGCTTTCATAATGTGTAAAGTTAAGGAGTAAAATTAAATGAAAAAGATATTCTCGTTTTTACTTGTGCTGACCGTTGTTTTCTCTTTTTCCGCTTGCGGGAAGAAAAAGGACAAAGCAGCCGAAAACAAGGTTGACCTTGAATATTACGCGGGGCTGGGTCAAATGCCCGAGTGCGATTATAAGCTGGGCGCGGATCCCGATGAAATGGTAGAAAAGCTGACCGCCGCGGAATCATCGGCAGAGGCGGCGGGTGACGAATACCCCTTTGCCGTGACCGAGGGCGAGAAGACCGTGCGGATAGATAACGGCGACTTTGTTTATTACTATGAAAAGGCAAAAAAGGATAAGGGTATATCCTACATTATAGCAACAAATAAGGGCTACGGCTTTGAGGGCGGCGCCTCTATACTTGAAATTAAAAACGCGCTGCCCGAGCTTGAATATACCGAGGAGGATGTAAACGATTCAAATTCTTTCTTCCTTATGGGCGCAATAGACGGCTCGGTGCTTAAATACACCTTTAAAAACCGTGTTATCAGTTTCTTTTTCAGCGAAAACGAGCTTACCGCCGTTACCCTTTACGATACCGATAACTGGACGGAATAATTCAAACGGGAGTTTATATGTCATTAACTGTTGAAGAAAATACAATACTAATGCCTGTTATAGCGCTCAGGGGACTGGTAATTTTCCCCGAAATGCTTATATCCTTTGATGTGGGCAGGCAGAAATCCGCCGCGGCGCTTAAATACGCGATGGAACACGACAGGCTTATTTTTGCCGTGGCGCAAAAAGAAATTCATGTTGACGACCCTGCCGATAACGATGTTTACGAGGTTGGGTGCGTTTTACGGGTGCGCCAGTTTTTAAAGCAGCCTGACGGCACGGTTAAGGTGTTTGTTGAAGGGCTTTACAGGGCGGAGCATACAGGGCTTAAGCAAACGGAAGGTATTTTAACGTCTGAAATTATTAAAATTGAGGACAAACCGATTAAAAACCGACCAATTTATATTGAAACGCTATTAAGGCGCGTTAAAACACAGTTTGAAAAATACACCGAGGTTTATACAAACGTTGCGGGCGATATGGCAATGCATATTGCCGAAAGCACCGATATAGGCAAATTGGCTGACTATATAGCCTCAAACGTGCCCGCGCCTTATGACGATAAGCAGTATATTTTAGAGCAGGCAGACCCAGTGCGCCGTGCGAAGATTCTTATTGAAATGCTTGATAAGGAGCGGGAAATAGGCGAAATTGACCGCCGCATAAACGAAAAAACCAAAGCGGCTATTGATGAGAACCAGAAGGACTACTACCTGCGCGAGCAGATAAAAATTATAAGCAGCGAGCTTTACGGCGACGAAACGGCGGACGAGCTTGATGAATACCGCGAGAAAATATTCCGCCTTAAAGCGGACGACAGCGTGAAGGACGCGCTGTTTACCCAGGTAAACAAGCTTGCGAAAATGCCTGCGGGCGCACATGAGGCTACCGTTGTGAGAGGGTATCTTGATACCTGCCTTGAGCTGCCGTGGAATAAGGAAACGGCTGCGCGAGCAGATTTAAAGCGCGCCGAGAAAATACTCGACCGTGATATTTACGGTATGAAAAAGGTCAAGGAACGCATACTTGAAATGCTTTCGGTTTATAAATTGGCGCCCGATATAAAGGGGCAGATAATCTGCCTTGTGGGTCCGCCCGGAGTGGGTAAAACCTCAATAGGCAAGACCATTGCCGAATGTATGGGCAGAAAATTTGCGCGCGTTTCTTTGGGCGGCGTGCATGACGAGGCGGAAATCAGAGGTCACCGCAAAACCTACATAGGCGCAATGCCCGGTAAAATAATAAACGCCGTAAAAACCGCAGGGAGCGGAAATCCGCTTATACTGCTTGATGAGGTGGATAAATTAGGCGGCGATTACAGGGGTGACCCGTCCTCTGCGCTGCTGGAGGTTTTAGACCCCGAGCAGAACGGAACCTTTGTTGACCATTTTATCGAAGTGCCGTATGATTTGAGCCGCGCGGTTTTCATAGCCACGGCGAACACCGCAGAGACTATTCCCGCACCGCTGCTTGACCGTATGGAGGTAATTGAGCTTGCGGGATATACGCGCGAGGAAAAGTTCAATATTGCAAAGCGCCACCTTGTGCCTAAGGAGACCGCGCGGCACGGGCTTACGGCGAAAACCGTTAAAATAACCGACGGCGCTATATACTCACTTATTGATTTTTACACCCGCGAGGCGGGTGTGCGGCGGCTTGAACGCAACATAGCCGCGCTTTGCAGAAAGTCCGCAAAGCTTATTGCGGGCGGTGAGCAGGGCAAAGTGACCGTAGATGAGAAAACCGTGCGCGAAATGCTGGGCAGGCACCGCTATAAACCCGAGGTTATTTTGGAAAATGATGAAGTAGGCATTATAAACGGGCTTGCGTGGACATCTGTCGGCGGGGAGATAATGCAACTTGAAATTTCCTCAATGCCGGGAACGGGCAAGCTGGAATTAACAGGGTCGCTGGGAGATGTTATGAAGGAATCCGCCGCCGCGGCGGTAAGCTATGTGCGGGCAAATGCGGTGAGACTCGGCATTGACCCCGAATTTTACAAAAAGCTGGATATTCATATTCACGCTACCGAGGCGGCAGTGCCGAAGGACGGGCCCTCCGCCGGCGTTACAATGACGGTGGGGCTTGTATCCGAGCTTACAAAAACGCCCGTAAGGCGTGATGTTGCAATGACGGGCGAGGTGACTATACGCGGCAGGGTGCTGCCCATAGGCGGGCTTAAGGAAAAATCTATGGCGGCGTATACAGGCGGGGTGAAAACCGTTTTTATACCCAAAGAGAACATTCCCGATTTAGAGGATGTGGACGAAACGGTGAAAGCAAACGTAGAGTTTGTGCCTGTATCGTATGTTGACGAAATAATTAACCGTGCGCTTTTAAAAAAGCCCGCAAAAAACGAAATGCCCGCGGTTTACGGCACAGCAGAACAGACTGCCGCAGTAATAAGCCAATAGGGGAATGTGAGGTATGAATTATAACAACGCGGTTTTTGAAAAGGCGTTTGCAACGGCTAAGCAATTAGAAAGCTCTGATTTACCCGAGATATGCTTTTGCGGGCGGTCAAACGTGGGTAAGTCATCACTTATAAACGCGGTGCTCGGCAGAAAGTCCATTGCGCGCGTGAGCTCAAAGCCGGGCAAGACCGTAACGGTGAATTTCTACCGTGTAGACGGTATGCGGCTGGTCGATCTGCCGGGCTACGGCTATGCGAAAGTGCCGTTTTCTGAGCGCGACCGCTGGTCGGAGCTTATGGAGGGCTACTTTAATTCGGGGCGCGATATAAAAATGGCGTTTCAGCTTATAGATATGCGCCATAAGCCTACCGATTTTGATATGACAATGTTGCATTTTCTTTCCGAAATGCAGATTCCCTACACTGTTGTCCTTACAAAATCGGATAAGCTCAATAAAGCGCAGACCGCCGAAAGGCTCTCGCTTATACACGGCGAACTGGGTGAATATGCGGAAAATGTCGAAATAATTCCTTTTTCGTCGCAAAAAAGGGAAGACGCGGAGAAATTGCGCTCGGTAATAGAGAGTTGCCTGTGATTTTCTGTTGACAATTTAAAATGTGAGTGATATAATTTTTATGTTAAAGGCAAGGATGGAGAGAAGTAGTGCCGTTAAAGCATACAAAGAGAGCCGGCGGGGCTGGGATGCCGGCAATGCCGCGGTATGAATAACACTCCGGAGCCGCAAGCCGAAAGCATCAGTCAAGTAGGTGCGCCGCGCCGACGCGTTAAATCGGATTAAAAGCGACCGAATAATCGGTAAATTAGGTGGCACCGCGGATAGCGTCTATTCGTCCTGATAATATTAGGATGAATAGACGCTATTTTCAGTTAAAAGGGGACGAAAAAATGAAACATACGGACATTTCGGAAATTTTTAAAAACAGCAGTCTGCTTGAAACGCAGGTTACGGTATGCGGCTGGGTGCGAACCTCGCGCGATTCTAAGAGTATGGCGTTTATAGAGCTTAACGACGGCACAACGCTTAAGCACCTGCAGATAGTTATAAATAAAGCCGATTTTGATGATATTTCGGATTATATGAAGCTCGGAACGGCGCTTAAGGTAACGGGTAAAGCGGTAAAATCCGCAGTTGCGGCGGATTCTGTTGAGATAAACGCCGAAAGCATTGCCGTTTTAGGTGAGTGCCCGCCCGATTACCCGCTGCAGAAAAAGCGCCACACGCTTGAATATCTCCGTACAATACCGCACCTGCGAGTCAGAACAAACACCTTCAACGCCGTTTTCAGAGTGCGCTCGGTGGTTTCCGCCTGCATTCACGAATTTTTCCAGAGCCGCGGCTTTGTGTATGTGCACACCCCGCTTATCACCGCAAGCGATTGCGAGGGCGCGGGCGAAATGTTCAAGGTCACAACAATAGGCTACAGCAACGATTATAAATCGGAAGAGGAATATTACGCCGATGATTTCTTCGGCAGACGCGCGTCTTTGAGCGTTTCGGGTCAGTTAGAGGGCGAGGTTGCCGCAATGGCGCTCGGTAAAATTTACACCTTCGGTCCGTCTTTCCGCGCCGAAAAGAGCAACACCCCGCGCCACGTGGCCGAGTTCTGGCACGTTGAGCCCGAGGTTGCCTTTGCAGAGTTGCCCGATATTATAGAAATTGCCGAGGCGCTTATAAAGCACATAATTAAAACCGTGCTTGAAAAATGTCCCGAGGAGCTTAAATTCTTCGATAAGCATTTTGAAAACGGGCTTGTTGAAAAGCTCACCGCCGTGGCAAACCACGATTTCGCGATTATGACCTACACCGAGGCTATAGAAAAGCTTAAGGCGTCGGGCAAGGAATTTAAGTACCCCGTGGAATGGGGCTTAGACCTTATGACCGAGCACGAGCGCTATATTTCCGAAGAAGTTTGCAAAAAGCCGGTATTTTTAACCGATTACCCCAAGGATATTAAATCTTTCTATATGAAGCAAAACCCCGACGGCAAAACCGTTGCCGCCACCGACCTTTTGGTCCCCGGCGTGGGCGAAATTATCGGGTGCAGCGAGAGAGAGGCTGACCTTGATAAGCTGCTTGCCGCTATGAAGGAGCGCAATATGTCGCTTGACGATTACGAGCATTATATAGCCCTGCGCCGTTTCGGCTCTGTTCCGCACAGCGGCTTCGGGCTTGGGCTTGAGCGCATTATTATGTATGTTACGGGCGTTCAGAACATTCGTGACGTTATTCTTTACCCGCGCACTGTCGGCAGCATTTCGTAATTAAAGGGGGATAAATGTATGGAAAAATATGTTTCTAAGCTCAGTGAGTTTGATACGCAGAACGCAATAGCGCTTGTTAAGGAAAAGTTTTCCTCGGAGCTTTGCGCCGCGCTTGACTTATCCCGCGTTTCCGCGCCGCTTTTCGTAAAGCGCGGCAGCGGAATAAACGACGATTTAAACGGCGTTGAGCGCCCCGTTGATTTTGATATTAAGGAAACGGGCGAAATAGCCGAGGTTGTTCACAGCCTTGCTAAGTGGAAGCGTATGGCGCTTATGCGCTACGGCTTTCCGATACATACGGGGCTTTACACCGATATGAACGCCATTCGCCGCGATGAAATATGCGATAATATTCATTCGATATACGTTGACCAGTGGGACTGGGAAAAGGTTATAACCGCAGAGGACAGAAACGAGGAATATTTAAAGGCTACAGTCAGGAGTATTTACGGCGCGATATTGCGCACGGCGGCGGCAGTTAGGGAAAAATATCCGGCGCTTGATACAAAGCTGCCCGATTTTATAAGCTTTGTATCAACCTATGAGCTTGAAGAAAAATACCCCTATATGACACCTAAGGAGCGCGAAAATGCCGCCGCAAAGGAATACGGTGCGGTTTTCGTTATGAAAATAGGCGGCAGGCTTAAAAATGGCGAAAAGCACGACGGCAGAGCGCCCGATTATGACGACTGGAGCTTAAACGGCGATATTATAGTTTACAACCCCGTGCTTGACAGCGCGTTTGAAATTTCCTCAATGGGTATACGCGTTGACAGGGAAAGCCTGGTTTCTCAGCTGAAAGCCGAAAACGCCGAAGACAGGCTGAAATACGAGTTCCACACGCTTTTAATGAACGGCTCGCTGCCGCTTACAATAGGCGGCGGCATAGGGCAATCGCGGCTTTGTATGTACCTTTTGCAAAAGGCGCATATAGGCGAGGTTCAGGTTTCAATCTGGCCCGAAAGAGAAGTTAAAAAATGCAAAGCTGCGGGCATAGCCCTGCTTTAAAATACAAGAGGAGTGAAATTGAATGAAAAACAGATACCTGGTTTTTATAACCTCTGTTCTGTTTGACCTTTTTGCGGCGGCAGTTTCTATTTTTATTTCCTTCAAGCTTATAGAGGTTCCCGAAGTGCCTAAGGGCGGGAATATATTCGTTTTTTCGCTTTTAATATGGCCTACGCTAATGGTGCTTTCGTTTTACATTTTCAAAACCTACAGCGTTTTGTGGCGCTTTTCGCGAATTTCCGACCTTTTAAGGGTGTTTGTGGGAATGGTGGTGGCGCTGGGCGCTTTGTTCATTTGCCAAATGGCAGTTTACGGCAAGGCGATTTCCGCCCCGGCTATGCTGCTCACATTTTTCATTACCTTCTTTCTTACCGTGGTTTTCAGGCTGTGCATGAAGGATATTATCATGCGTGTAAGCAGCCGCGAAGCCGATGAAAAGACCTCTGCCGATAAATTAGAGGGCAATATTATGATAATAGGTGCGGGCTGCGCCGCCTCTATGATTATAAACGAATTGCGGGATAATAAGGTCAATAGCTGCAAATTTAAGTGCGCAATAGACGACGACCCCGCAAAGAAAAACACCTATATATTAGGCATTAAGGTCTATGGCGACCGAAACAGCATAATAGAGGCTGCCGAAAAATTTCAGATTGATACAATTCTTTTCGCTATTCCGAGCTGCGATAATAAGGAAAAGGGAGAAATACTCAACATCTGCAAGGAAACCGGCTGCGAGCTTAAAATAGTGCCCTCCATTTATCAGATGATGAACAGCGGCGAAAAGGGTATTTCCAAAAAAATACGCAAGGTTCAGATAGAAGACCTTTTGGGAAGAGAGCCCATAAGCCTTGATATTAACCGCATAATTGATTATGTTGCGGGGCGCACCGTTTTGGTAACGGGCGGCGGCGGAACAATAGGCAGCGAGCTTTGCCGCCAGATAGCCGAGCACGACCCGAAACGCCTTGTTATTTTCGATATTTACGAAAACAACGCCTATGATATTCAGAACGAATTAAGGCGCAAATACCCCGAGCTTGACCTTGTAACGCTTATAGGCTCGGTGCGGGACAGCAAGCGCCTGGAAAGCGTATTTAAAACCTACCGCCCCGACATTGTGTACCATGCGGCGGCGCATAAGCACGTTCCGCTTATGGAGGACAGCCCCAACGAGGCTATTAAAAACAACGTTTTCGGAACGCTTAAAACCGCGCAGTGCGCCGATAAATACGGTGCGAAAAAATTTGTGCTTATTTCAACCGATAAGGCGGTAAACCCCACCAACATTATGGGCGCGAGCAAGCGTATGTGCGAAATGATAATTCAATCCTACAACAAGCGCTCCGAAACAGAGTTTGTGGCGGTGCGCTTCGGCAATGTTTTGGGCAGCAACGGCAGCGTAATTCCGCTTTTCAAAAAGCAGATAGAGGCGGGCGGCCCCGTGACCGTTACCGACCCTGATATTATACGCTATTTTATGACTATTCCCGAGGCGGTCACCCTTGTTTTGCAGGCGGGTGCGTCGGCAAAGGGCGGCGAAATATTCGTGCTGGATATGGGCAAACCGGTTAAAATTTTAACCCTTGCAGAAAACCTTATAAGGCTTTCGGGCTTTACACCGCATAAGGATATTAAAATTGAGTTTATAGGTCTGCGCCCGGGAGAAAAGCTGTATGAGGAAATGCTTATGGCGGAAGAGGGGCTTAAGGAGACCGAAAATAAGTTGATACATATAGGTCAGCCGATAGAATTTGACGAGAACGAGTTCTTTACTGCGCTTGATAATCTGCGCAAGGCTATGTATGACGATTCGGTGGATATGCGCGCTATCGTTTCCGGAATAGTACCGACGTATCATTGCAATAAGACTTAAAAGAAAAAATCCTGTCGAAAGGCAGGATTTTTTAAATATATGTCGGTGAATGGCGGTTTTTTGAATGAGAAAATACCGAGATTACCGCACCGCAGGTTTTGCTATTGTATTTTAGAGGACACGCCAAGAAAAAATGGAGAAGGAACAGTTTCGTTTATTACGGGTTGGATGGTAAAGCCAAACGGTCATATACATTTAAATACACCATATGGAGGTAAATAGTAATGAAATATCTTGACTGCGTGGAAATAATCGTTGAAAAAGAAAAGTACGCCAATGAAGGCGTACATAAGGTTAGGCTGACGAGAGCCGAACTCATCACGCCTACAAACAATAATTTTTTGCCTTTTCTTGCCTCATCACTTGTAATACGTCAGTATTACTGCGTTCTTCGTCTTCACACTTTCAAAAACTTATTTGTTTGTGAGGTCGAAGAGTTTCTCTCAGCCGCCTTTTTTCGAAAGGCGAAGCGTGAAATTTGCAGTAAGGCTATCGCCTTACAAAAATAAGCGCAAGCAAGGCGGTAAAAGGCGGCGAGCGAAACCGTAATGGGTTCGGCTCTCGTCAGCCTAGGCAAGGCGTTATTTGGTTAGAAGAAAGCATAAACGGCGAATGGGACGTTTACTTTCCCGGGTACGGCGAAAACCCCGATATTGCCGAAATTTCCGTAAAGGAAAGCGATATGGCGCTGCTGCCAAACGGAATGGACGCGCGCATAAACGAGAGCATAAAAGCTCAATTTGATAAATAAAAATATTATTTCAGCTCAATTATTGCGGCAAGATTTCCGCGCCGCCCGCGAGACGCCCGGTGAGAATGTAATTCGGTGCTGTTGCAGCAGGTGCAAATATCCGAAGCGTCAATATTTTCGGGTGCAATGCCCGAATGAAGCAATATAAGCTTATTAGCCGCTGCAAGGTCAAGCATATATTTGCCGTTTTCTTTTTTTATTGCTATATCCGCAATGTCAATATAAGGAATTTCCCTAAAAGCGTTTATAACTATATCGTCTACCTCATAGCAGCACTGACCGATACACGGTCCTATTCCGGCAATTATATTCTCCGGTCGGCAGCCGAATTCCTCAATCATTTTGCGCACCGTTACCGCGCCTATTTGCTTTACCGTACCGCGCCACCCGGAATGTGAGGTTGCAATTACCAGTTTTACAGGGTCGCAGAATAAAAGAGGTGTGCAGTCGGCATACTGCGTTACAAGCGCCACGCCGGGACGGTTGGTTATCAACCCGTCAACATCGGTAAATGAATCCTTAAAAATACCGGTGCCGCAGTCACTCTCGGTTACCGTGCGCACGTTGCTTGTATGGGTCTGGCGGCTGAGCACAAGGTCGTTAATATCAATACCTGCCGCGCCACAGAGTATTTCATAGTTTTTTAGCACGTTTTCACGGCTGTCGCCTCTGTTAAAGCTGAGGTTCATACTGCCGTAATCGCCGCTGCTTACACC
>OGOZ01002047.1_pt1 | contig 10370 bp, 9 predicted proteins | sample 1552801 | NCBI WGS metagenome assembly OGOZ01 (sample SAMEA2580196, study PRJEB22360) | human gut metagenome | biome: human gut; feature: human-associated habitat; material: faeces | place: Denmark | collected 2008/2010
GTCGTGCGTATCACAAGACGTTCCGCCCGGGGGCCCCCCCGCCATACTTTGCGGAAGATAAGCACAGGACAATGTGCTGGATGCTTGATGCCGATGCGCCCAAGGACAGCGACTATGAGATGAGGAAGGCTGGTGTTAACTATGGCAGGTGATAAGCTGCTGCAAGTTGAAAACCTGACAAAGTATTTCTATAAGCCGCAGGGACTTTTCGGCCAAAAGAAGCAAACGGTCAAAAGCGTTGACCATATAAGCTTTGATATCATGCGCAACGAAACGCTGGGGCTGGTAGGCGAATCGGGTTGCGGCAAAACAACCGTAGGCCGCACCATAACGCGGCTTTATGAGCCGACCGACGGCAAAATCATTTTTGACGGGAAGGACATAAGCCACCTTACCAAAAAGGAACTGCTGCCATACCGCAAAAAGATGCAAATGATATTCCAGGACCCTTATGCATCGCTCAATGCGCGCATGACGGTTATGGACATAATACGTGAAGCTCTGGATCTTCATTCCGACCTTAAAACGAAGGAAGAAAAGAGCAAGCGGGTGTATGAATTGCTTGACCGTGTGGGGCTGATGCGCGAGCACGCCAACCGTTATCCGCATGAGTTCAGCGGCGGCCAGCGCCAGCGTATAGGCATAGCGAGGGCGTTGGCGGTAGATCCGGAATTCATAGTGTGCGACGAACCGATAAGCGCGCTGGACGTTTCCATTCAGGCGCAGGTTGTAAACATGCTGGAGGATCTTCAGCGGGAGTTCGGACTCACCTATCTTTTCATAGCGCACGATCTTTCCATGGTGCGCCACATAAGCGACAGGATAGGCGTTATGTACCTTGGCAAGCTGGTTGAAATAGGCCCGAGCGAGGAAATATACAGCCATCACTTACACCCGTATACGGAGGCGCTGCTTTCCTCCGTGCCGGTACCCGATCCGGAAAAGGCAAGGGCAAAGGAGCAGATAGTGCTTCAGGGCGATATACCAAGTCCGATAGATCCGCCCTCCGGCTGCCGCTTCCGCACGCGCTGCCCACGCGCCTGCGAACAGTGCGCCCAAGCTGAACCCGAACTGAAGCCCGTTGGCAATGATCATTTTGTTGCGTGCCATTTGGTTAATGCCGAATGATAACTATATTAACGCAATAACGAAAAAACAAGGAGGAAAAATCAAAATGAAACGTTTAGTTTGCTTTATGGTTGCCGCCGCAATGCTGCTTAGCCTTGCCGCGTGCGCACCCACAACGCAGCCGAACAACCCCGAGAACACCAATGCGGGCAACACTAACGACCCGGCACAGCCCGGTGACACCACCGTGACCCCCGCTGACGGCGAGGTTTCGGGCGACTATCTGGTTTGGAACATAGGCGTTGAATCCAAATCCTTTGACCCGCAGATAAATACTTCCAGCGCGGGCGGCAACATCGTATTCAATACTTTTGACGGCCTCGTGCGCGACACCGTGAACGGTATAGAGATGGCTACCGCCGAAAGCTATGAATTAAGCGCGAACGCAGAGGGCGTGGAGAACACCGTTTACACCTTCAAGCTGCGCAAGGATGCAAAGTGGTCCGACGGCCAAAGCGTTACCGCCCATGACTTTGAATACGCATGGAAGCGCGCCTGCTCCCCCGAGCTTGCGTCCACCTATGCGTTCCTTGTAAACGATTATATAAAGGGTGCGCGTGAATACTTCTCCGGCACCGGCTCCCGCGACGACGTTTGCGTAAAGGCGCTGGACGATTACACCCTGCAGGTTGAGCTTATCCAGCCCACCGCGTACTTCCTTAACCTTGTCTCCTTCTACACCTATATGCCCTGTCGCGAGGATGTTGCCTCCACCGGCGAAGGCTGGGATAAGGATCCCGCCAAGTTCATATCCAACGGGCCGTTCTATCTTGCCGAATACAAAATAGGCTCCCACGTTCTGCTCAAGAAGAACGAGTACTTCTGGAACAAGGACAACGTTAAGCTTGCCGGCATAAAGGGACTGTTCATAACCGATGCCACCACCTCCCTGCAGGGCTATGAGGCGGGCGAGATTCAGATCACCAATATGCTGCCCGGTGAGGAGATATCCCGCCTGCTGGCAGAGGATCCCAACTTCACGAGCGAGCCTTCTCTTGGTCTGGTTTACGTTGCATACAACATGGACGCCGACCTTGTAAACGACATCAACGTGCGTAAGGCGCTTAGCCTTTCCATAGACCGCAAGCTGCTGTGCGATCAGGTGCTGCGCAACGGCGCCGTGCCCGCGACCGCGCTTGTAGCGCCCGGGTTTAAGCTTTCCACCGGCGAAAGCATGCGTGCAATGGATGAATTCGGCAACGTGATGACCGAATATGAAATCAATCCCAACGGCGCAGAGGTTGATAAGGCGCGCGAATATCTTGCCGCCGCAGGTTATCCCAACGGCGAAGGCTTCCCCGAAATCGAACTGCTGTATTACGAGAAGGGCAGCAACAGCCAGATCGCCGAGGCTCTTCAGCAGATGTGGAAGGAAAACCTTGGCATAAACGTAAAGCTGAAGGTTGAAGAGTTTGCCACCTATGCAAACACCATAAACTCCGGCAACTTTACGATAACCATATACGACTGGGGCGCGGACTACAACGACCCCATGTCGATGCTTTCCCTGTTCAGCGCCACCGGCATGAACGACTCGCGCTGGAGATATAAGGAATACGCGGGCGTTCCCGATGACACCACGCTCAACCCCGAGAATAAGCCCTATGACGACGCCGTTATAATGGCCAGCAAGACCATGGGCACGGAGCGTGACGGCTACCTGAAGGAAGCCGAGGACGTGTTGATGAACAATATGGTAATATGCCCCTTGTACTATACAATCAGCACCCAGGTTGTGGACCACAGCAGGGTTTCCGGCCCCGGCAGAACGCCGATAGGCATGTGGGACTTCCGGAACTTCATCATGATCGGTAAATAACGACAATATTCCCGATTTGGGCCGCCCCCGCACATAAGTGCGGGGGCAATTTGGCTTTTTATAGAAAAACACCGTGCATTCAAGCTTTCCTTTTGTGATATAATTATTCAGTAATTGCCTTGGCGCAAAAGAAAGGAGCCGGCGGTAATGTGGATCAGCGTTGTTGAGGACGAAAAAACATTAAATAATTTAATTACAAAATACCTTGAAAAAGAAGGATATAATGTGCGCAGCTATACCACGGGAGAGGACGCCTTATCCGGCATAAGCAAGCCCACCGATTTATGGGTGATAGACATTATGCTGCCCGATCTTGACGGCTTCAGCGTTTTTAAGGAAGTTAAAAACCACGATAAAAATGTGTATACTATATTCATTTCCGCCAGGAATCAGGATATAGACCGCGTGGTGGGGCTGGAATTGGGGTGCGATGATTATATACCAAAGCCATTCCTTGTAAGGGAACTGGTGATAAAGGTAAACAAGCTGCTTAAAGCCGCGCCGCGTCATGCCGAAACGATTGAGCTGCCGCCGTATAAAATACAGCTTGATAAGCACACCGTGCTTGAAAACGGTCAGCCCATAAGCCTTACCGTTAAGGAATACGACCTGCTGGCATATTTTGCCGCAAATCCGGGCGCAATATTAAGCCGCACGGATATATTGAACAAGGTTTGGGGCTATGATTATTTCGGCACCGACCGCGTGGTGGACGACACAATAAGAAGGCTTAGGCGTAAACTGCCAAGGCTTGCAATAGATACCGTTTACGGCCTTGGTTACAGGCTGAATAAGGAGGAACTGTGAGCCGCTTTTCCGAAAGGGTATGGATGCAGGATAAGCCGCTTGCATATCAGCTTTTTGTAAAGCTGTCCGTCTATTCGGCGCTTGTGGGCGCGGCGGCCATAGCGTATATGGCTGTATGCGTCTTTTCCGCAAAGCAGCTTACGGGCGAACAATGGGCCGAAATAGTTTGCCTGTTCATGATGGTGCTTACAGTTAATCTTTTCATTTCCCGCTCAATAACCGCACGCATAACGGAGCCGTTTGAAAAGCTGGCGAAGAATATGGGGCGGATAAGGAACAAAAACTGGAAGGAAAAGATATATCAGGTCAACCGTAAGGATGAAGTGGGCCGCATAATCAACACGCTTTCCGCCATTCAAACCAACGTAAACGAAATAAACGAGGATGAGGAGCTGTTTTACCAAAGCGTATCCCATGGGCTTAAAACGCCCATAATGGTAATACAAAACTGCTGCACGGCTTATCAGGACGGTATATACGGCGACGAAGCCATAGACATAATTATGCACGAAAGCGTTGTGCTTGAGGCGGGGATAAAAAAGCTGCTCTATGTTTCCTCGTTTGACCACATGCTTGGCAAGAAGAACGAGTTTGTGGCGGTGGATATAGCTAAGCTGTGCGAGCAATGCGTTAAGCGCTTTGAAGCCAGCACCAACGGCGCAGCCATAGAGCTGGACGTGCCGCAGGGCATAATGATAAACGGTAATGCGGAGGCGCTGGAGACGCTTTTTTGCAACATAATAGAAAACGCCATACGCTACGTTAAAACAAAAATAAGAATATTCCTTAAAGAGGACGGCGCGAACTACATAATATTTTTTGAAAACGACGGCAAGCCGATAGAGCAGAAAACCATGGAGATGCTGTTTGACAAATTCTATAAAGGACCAAAGGGCAGCTTTGGCCTGGGGCTGTACATTGCGCGAAAGATAGCCATTTTCCACGGCGGCGACATTTGGGCCGAGAACGTGGAAAACGGGGTGCAGTTCCATGTTGCGCTGAAAAAATATGCAGAGGAGGAAATTTGATATGAATTACGATCTTTTATACACAATGCTTAATACCGAATCCGTAAGCGGCGGGGAAATACCGCTGCAAAAAAAGGTTGCGGCGTATATGCGCGAAGCCGGCTTTAACGTGGATACGGACAAAACGGGTAACGTTATTGCCCACATTAACGAAGAAAGCGCCGTAAAAGTGCTGATGAGCGGGCATATTGACGAAATAGGCTTCCGCGTAACATACATAAGCGAAAACGGCATGATACATGTTAACAAGGCCGGCTATATACGCCCCGAGCTTATGCAGGGTAAGCGCGTAACGGTGCTTGGCAAAAAGCGCATAACGGGCGTTATGGGCATATTGCTCAAGGATGGAAACGTGCGCACGGATGTGGCGCTGAAGGATATGTATATAGACTGCGGCTTTACAACGGATAAGCAGGCGGCAGAATGGATAAAGCCGGGCGATTTCGTAACGTATACTTATGCATACGATATGCTGGAAAACAACTGCATAGCCGGCCGCGGGCTGGACGATAAGCTGGGCGCGTTCACCGTTATGCAGGCGCTTATGCGCGCGAAGGAACTGGGCGCAAAGGTGGGCGTATATGCCGCCACAACAGTGGGCGAGGAAACCACAATGCGCGGCGCATACTTTGCCGCGGCACGCATCAAGCCAACGCTTGCCATAGCCGTGGATGTTATACATTCGTCGGACTACCCCGGATCCGATGTGGAGCGCTTTGGTAAAATAGACCTTGGCAAAGGGCCGGTGCTTGTGCGCAGCGCGTGCAGCAACGAACCGACCGTGCGCAGGATGGAGGACGCGGCAAAGAAGGCCGGCATAGCCGTGCAGTATGAAGTTGCGGGCGGCGTGACCGGCACGGATTCGGACAAAATGCACCTGAGCGCGGAGGGCATACCTATGGCGGTGCTGAGCATCCCGCTCAGATATATGCACAGCCCTAGCGAAGTGGGCTGCCTTACGGATGTGGAAGAAAGCATAGAGCTTTTGGCGCAGTTTATAGCCAGCCTTGACGAAAGCTTCACAGCTGATCCGTTTGAAGCGTAAAAAAGCGTTTAATATAACGGGATTCCGGCAATCCTCTCATCATAACGATGGGAGGATTTTTTATTATGAAAGCAAAGCGGAGGATAATACGGCTTATCGCCGCGGCGTGCGCGGCGGCGGTGCTGAGTATGCAGGGCGCGGCGGGTGCGGCGCGGGCGGAGGCTATGGGCGGGATACTGAGGCTGCACATTATGGCAAACAGCGATTCTGCGGCGGATCAGCGCGCAAAGCTTGCCGTGCGGGACGCGGTGCTTGAAACTATGGGCGGAATGCGCGGCTGCAAAAGCGAGGCGGAGGCGGAAGCGATGCTTATGCAAAGCGGGGCGGAGGTGCTTCGCACGGCCGAGGATACGCTGAAAAAATGCGGCATGGAATACGGGGCGCAGCTTGTTATAGGCGAATTTGAATTTCCGGACAGGGTATACGCGGGCATACTTTATCCCAAAGGAAAATACAGGGCGCTGAGGATAATTTTAGGCGAAGGAAAAGGGCATAATTGGTGGTGCGTAATGTTTCCGGCAATATGCATAGACGCGGGCGAAAAGGGGGAAATTGATATAAAAGGGCTTGAAATGAAAAGCTGGATAATAGAAAAGCTGAAAAGCATAGACGGAGGAAAGCTATGGGAAAAAATAATGCGAAGGCTTGGCTGAGCCTTGCCATGATATTCGCGCTGTGCCTATGCATAGGCGGCGAAAGCATAGCGGCAACGCTTAGGGTAGGATCGAGCGGGGAGGACGTGAAAACGCTGCAAACCAAGCTGAAGCGCTGGGGCTACTACACGGGCAGTATAGACGGCGTGTTCGGCGCGGGCACGAAGAAGGGGGTTATAGCCTTCCAAAAGAAAAACGGCCTTACGCCGGACGGCATAGTGGGCGCGGCAACGCTGAAGGCGCTGGGGATGAGCGCGTCGGGCGGGTCGGGCTCGTCAAGCTCCAGCGGCACGAATACGGACGGCAACCTATATCTCCTCGCGCGGCTGGTTTACGGCGAGGCGCGCGGCGAACCGTATAAGGGGCAGGTGGCCGTGGCGGCGGTGGTACTGAACAGGGTGAAAAGCAGCCAGTTTCCGAACAGCGTAAGCGGAGTGATATACCAAAGCGGGGCGTTCAGCGTTGTGAACGACGGGCAGATAAACCTTACCCCCGATGAAACAGCGATAAAGGCCGCGCGGGACGCCATGAACGGATATGACCCGACAAACGGCTGTCTATATTACTATAACCCCGCAAAGACCACCAACCAATGGATGCTCAGTAAGCCGGTGCTTTTGGTGATAGGCAACCATTCATTCTTCAAATAAGGAGGGGGCATATGGACGAGAAGATAAGGCGCGAGGAAATGAGCGATATAGACGCCATGAACGCCATGGAAGAAATAGATCGCATAAGCACGGGCGAAGGCGCGGACGAGCTGAACGGAGTATGGAGCAGCGCAGGGCCGCGCGGAATATCGGACGGAGTGATGAACAGCATGGAACAGATACCGCCCGATGAATTTGAGCAGGGACAGCCGGCCGAACCCATGCGAGAGCGGCGCGGCGGCGGTGGCGGAATATGGCGCGCGGTCGGGCGCATAGGCGTGCCGGTGCTGCTGGCGGTTGCGCTGGCGGCAACAGCCGTGTGGGGAGACGGGCAAAGGGCCCTTGCCGAAGGATATAAGCAGAGCAGCGAAAACATGTATCGCCGCGCGTTTACGGAGCTGTGCGACGACATGAGCAATATGCAGACCGCGCTCGGCAAGCTGCGCGTGGCAGGCAGCGGCGGGCAATATATGCTTTTGCTTGACGATATATGGCGGCTTTCGGGTTCCTGCGTGAGCCTTATGAGCCAGATACCGTCGTCCCACATAGATACGGCGGAGCTGAACAGCTTTGTTGTGCGCATAGGGGATTACGCCCGCGCGCTGAGCAAAAAGGCGCTCAACGACGAGGAGCGCACCGCGGAGGACGAGGAGCAGCTTACCGCGCTTTACGATTCCTGCGCAAGGATAAGCCGCGAGCTGAACGACCGCCTGAGCATAGGCGACGTGCCCACCGCCGCCGTGACCAACGAAGGCTATTACGAAAGCGCATATGCTCAGGACGTTAAGCAGAGCGACGATATAGACAAATTCCCAACCCTTATTTACGACGGGCCGTTCAGCGAAAGCAGCGAAAAGCGCGAAGCCAAGGGACTGGGCACGGATGAAGTTGACAGGGAAACGGCGCGGGCGACCGCGGAAAGGCTGACCGGAACGGACCGCATGGAGGACGCGGGGGAGACGGAAGGCACCATAGCAAGCTGGGACTTCACCGCGACCGATGAACAGGGGCGCGAAACGGGAATATCCATAGCCAAGCGCGGGGGAAAGATAGTTTGGTTCATGGGCAGCGCGGCGGGCGGCGAAAACCAAATGCCGGACGAGGCCACGCGGGAGCGCATGAAGCAGGCCGCGCTTGAATGGCTGGGCAAGGCGGGGTTTGATGATATGCACGCAACATATGCGCAGTATTATTCCGGCGCGGGGGTGATAAACTTTGCCGCGACCAAGGACGACATAATACTTTACAACGACCTTGTGAAGGTTTGGGTGGACATTGAAACGAACCAAGTGATAGGCGCGGACGCGCGGAACTATCTTTTCAGCCACACGGAAAGGGAAATGCCAACCCCTTCGGTAAGCCCCGAAGAAGCGGAGGCGAAGGTGAGCGTTAATCTTGAAATAGAATCAAGGGAGCTTGCGCTTATTCCCATCACCGTTGAGACGGAGCGGCTGTGCTACGAGTTCAAGGGCCGCTGCGGGGAGGACGAATATATTGTTTATATAGACGCGCAAACCGGAGCCGAGCAGCAGATATTCGTTATTATAAACACCGAAAACGGGCAGCTTACGGCCTGATTTTGGCACAAAAAGCAAAAAAACCGAAAAATTGAGGGACTTTTATCGCTAAGCATTGACAACGGGCGAAAGGCAGTTAAAATATAGAAAACTGCCGCGGGAGAAACGCACATGTTCAACGCTTACGCCCAAGTTACCGCCGCATTAGACCGCGCCGTTACGGGACTGCCCGCCGGGCGGTCTAAAGCCGTTTATGCAAAAGGCTGCCATGTTATAGTCCCCTGCACGGATGAAGCATACGCAAATGATATTGCCGCGCGCTGCCGCGAAGCCGTGGGCTGCACGGCGGAGATAACAGGGAAAAGCATAGCCATATCGCTTGACGCGGATACGCTTGCTTCGCTTTTGCGAAAAGCCATGGCGGATGCAGAGCAGAGCGAGCGTGAGCCGGACGGCGATACGGACGAAGGCTATGCCGAGCTGAAGCTTATGACCCTTGCGCGCAAAGGGGACAGGGGGCTTTATGACACGGACGGCATAAAGCGTGCGGCGTGGCTGCTTATGGGCGTCACGGCATATCCGCAGGATGCCAAACGTACAGCGGCACGCATGAAGGAAGCGGCGCTTGCCGTTCGTGAGATGCTCAAGGATATCCCGACCAAGGAGCGGGAGAGCATACGCCGCGAATGCGGGCTTATAGGCATGGCCGGCAGCGCGCTGATGAGCGCGGGCAGGAAGATAATAGGTTTATAATAAGAGATATAAGAAACAAGGAGGATGGGGGAAATGACCATTCAATGGCTGGGACACAGCTGCTTTTTGATGACTACGGACAAGGGAACGCGCATACTTTGCGACCCGTGCGACGCGGCTACGGGCTACGAAATAGCGCCGCAGGAATGCGACATATTGACAATAAGCCACGATCATCACGACCATAATTACGCCGCGCTTGCGCTGGGCAACCCCGTAAGGATAGACAAAAGCGGGGAATACAGGGCGGGCGACGTGCGCATAAGCGGCATAAGCACATATCACGACCACGACGGCGGCAAAAAGCGCGGCAATAACATAGTTTTCGTATTTGAATTTGACGGCATGCGCATAGCCCACATGGGCGATATAGGCGAGGTGCCGGACGAAGCCACAATGGCACGCATGGGCAGAATAGACGTTATGCTCATACCCGTGGGCGGAGTATATACGATAGACGGCGAAGAGGCGGAAACAATAGTTGAAGCGATAAAGCCGAAGGTGGTAATACCCATGCACTATAAAACGCCCGCGCTTAAATTTGAGCTGAACGAGCTTGGGGACTGCATAAAGCTGATAAAGAACAGGCCGGTGCATTACATGCGCAGCAGCACCGCGCACCTTAGCGCGGATACGCTGGGGAGCGACAGGGTGATAGTGCTGGACTACTCAAAGGAATAAATATGGAAGGAAGATCATTCGCCGCGCACGATTCGCGGCAGCTGCGGTATAGGTTCCCCTTCGGCGCGGTAACGGAAGGCGAAAGGATAACGCTGAATATAGATTGCGGCGCGGACGTGCGCGATGCAAAGCTGAGAATATGGACGGAAGGGCGCGAGCGCATAGAGCACGGCGTGCGCACGGATGCGGGCTTCAGCTTCACTTTTTACGCGGGCACGAGCGGGCTTGAATGGTATTACTTCCTGCTGGATACCGACGAGGGCGGCTATATACTGGGGAGCGATTCCCC
>OGOZ01002048.1_pt1 | contig 10369 bp, 8 predicted proteins | sample 1552801 | NCBI WGS metagenome assembly OGOZ01 (sample SAMEA2580196, study PRJEB22360) | human gut metagenome | biome: human gut; feature: human-associated habitat; material: faeces | place: Denmark | collected 2008/2010
TCTATCATATTTTTAAGTCTATTTATATTTAAAACAGTATTTCTAATTCTTTCTAGTTCTGGTTGTTTTATATTATAAATGTCTTTACAAAATACTTGGAGATACTCTAGCAGATCATCTTTTGTTATATTTAAATATTTAGCAAATTCTTTTAGAGTGTATTCTTTATTTTGATAGTTAAGTGTTTTTGGATATTTATTTTTAAGTTTATTTCTTCGGTATCTTTGTTCTAGAGAATATAGTTCTTTTGCATAAATATCACCTTGTAATATAGCTTCTTTTATTCTTTTTTTATTAGTATAATACCATACATACATAGATGAATTATCATCAAACTTAGTATTATCTTCATAAGTTGGAAAATAATTATTATTATTTACAAAGTCTATCATTTCTTTTATTCTAAAATTAAATCTGTCATCAATATTTTTTTTATCAGTTTTTTTCATGTACTTATCAGATAACTCTACAAGAGTACGAGCATCTAGATTAGTTTTAGATAGCATTTTTAGTTTATGTCTATTTGTTTTAAACCATTCTCCCATTAGACAAGAGTTATCACTAAATTTTATATCTTTAACACCACGTTTTGGAAAAGAATCAGTAGTTGTTATATAATTAATCATTTCATCTATTCTTTTTTGATATTGTTTTTCACTTGTTTTAGGTATCATTTAACCACTCCCTATATTATCATTATACAAAAAGTACAAATAAAAAGCAATCAATTATTTGCTAATTAATTGCCTTGTTAATTATAAGACGGCTTCAAATTATTATCTTTTTGGTGTATGTCCACATTTAATGGGATAATCGTCTTCTAAGTATTCACATAAAACATGACCTTCAACTGTACAATTTGATAAATCTATATCTTTAAAACTATTGAATGATTCAATAATTAGATCTCCGCCAATTTTTTTTGGTAATATTAAATTTTTTACATCAGTTACGTATTCTATAAATAAATTTCCTTCGATTATTTCAGGTAAAACTAAGTTCTTAGCATTTTTCAAGTTACCCAATGACAAGTCACCTTTTATTACTTTTGGTAACACCAAATGTTCTGCATTTTCTGTAATATCCAAACCTAAACTATAATCAATTATTTCTGGTAGTTTCAAATATTTGGCATCAGTCAATCTAAGATCCAAACTACTTTCAATTATTTCTGGTGGAACAAAATCTTTTGCACTAGTTAAATTGTATAAATGCAATGAACCAACTATTCTTGGTAATTTTACTCCTTCAATGCTAGTCAAATTATTTAAACGTAAATATTTATGAACTATTTCTGGTAAAACTACATTATCAGCATTAACTAGACTTTCTAATTTTACTCCGCCTTCTACTTCTTTAGGAAAAACTACATTAGTTGCACTTTTTATATTACACATAAATATTGTTCCTGTTACTTTTTTTGGAAAAGTTACACCTTCTAGATCAATATTGTCAAGCATGTATAAATTCCCTTCGATTGTTTCTTCAGGATCAAACATAATTCTTAAATCTTCATTGATATCTCTGTTTCTTGTTATTTCATATAAGCTTGGATCAATCGAGAAATCACCATTATTATTAAAGTTTCCATATATATTATATAGGAATCTTAAATCATCTTTTGTCAGTTCTTTGTTAAATTGATACTTATCATAAATATATTTCAGCATTTCAGCATCTTTTTGTTTCTTTTCTTCTCTAGTTAAAGTCATATCCTTTTCCTCCTTAGATATATAATGGCTAAATTATAACACATTTTTTCGTTTTTGTCAATTTTCTTCTGTGCTCGTGTGCTTTGATGATGTAAAAAGTTTCTAATAAACATAGAAAAAAAGAACTTATGCTATAATCAAAATTGAAATATAATAGCAAAAAGTTCTTTCATATGTTTAGCATAACACAAAATCTTATTTTATTGTCTTTTGAAAGTTTAAAATTATCATACTTAATTAATTGCTTTACCGTTTACATACAGTTTGTAACCATTAAAATCTATATTACTATTAGTAATGTCTTTATTGGTTAAGTTAGTTATGTAAGTATCTTTTGTTAGTTTTATCTTTGATGTTTTATCTAAAGTTAGATTTATCTTTTCTGATTTATTTTCATTGTTTATATAACCTTCATAATATGAATTATTACTTAGAGTCATATCAAGGATAGATATTTCATCAATGTAGATGTTTCCTGTTACTTTTTGATTAGTTAATTTTAGTACTACATCTCCACCATTTTCATTTTTAGTTCCCCATGAATCACTTTTTGCTCTTAAGAAATAACCTGTTTTATCATTATTTATAATTGTATTATTTTCTAAGTTTATTGTAGAACTTGTATTAGTAACATATATAGTATCCCCTTTATTAGTAGTAATTGTACTATTTTTAGCAGTGAACTCTGAGTTACCAACACTGGCATCCCCACTCATTGATTGATATAGAAAGATGTTTTTATAAGTGGTTGATTGTCCATTTAGAGTATTATTGGTATCTGTTAGGGTACAATTTTCTAGTGATACACTATTTTTTCCTTCGATTACTACTCCTTCGGATGCTTTTGCAATAAGTGTTGCAGCATTTACTTTTATATTAGCAGTTGAATATATTACTGGTGAGCCTTTTCCTGTTGTTTGATATGTTCCTTTAGTTACGTTAACAGTTCCTCCACCTCGGTCACTTCTTATGGCTGCACTTGAAGTACCTGATGTATTAATGGTTAGATTATTAGCATTTAAAGTTCCTCCCCCAGTAGTCATGATACCACCAGAGTTATCTTTTGTTGTAGTTATTTTAGAATCACTAATAGTTATAGTTGTTCCATCAGAACTGCTGTTATTTGTAGTTGCAGAACCTCCATAACTAAATACTCCGTTAGCACCAGTTGCATTTGTAGTTACTTTGATGTTTTTTAGTGTTAGATTAGCTCCACTTTTAGCTAGAATACCAGAGTTAGTACCATAAAAGCTAGTTGAATCTCCCCCATCACTATCTCCAGTTTTTGTTACTTTAACATTTGAGATGGAAGTAGTTGAACCATTTACTAATATAGCATTTTCATCACTAGAACTGGATGTATATGAACCTTCTTTAATTGTTGTGTCATCATCAATTGTTGTCTTACCATTATAAGCAATATTTGTATTATTTCCCATAGGCATAGAATCATTAGTTAGAAAATATTCAGTAGTAATATACTTATCTGTATAGGTAAATACTGTTGTTAATATAATTACTGAAAGTATTGTAATTACTACTTTATCTTTGTTTTCAAATGTTTCTTTAAATGTTTTTTTATTAAAACTAGACATAATTAGATAAATAATTAAGCTTGATAGAATTAAGGATTCTATTGTAAAAGCAACATAGTAACAAGTAGTTAAATCTATACTATTTTGGTTATTCATGTTACCTGAACCATTTTGTCCATTTGGCATACTTGGTGGTGTATTACTGTTTTGATCATTTCCTTTTTCATCACCAGAAGTACTCGATCCATTATTGCCTGAATCATTTAAATCACTTGGTTTTTCTGGTGGTGTTTGGTGATCACCCTCTGGTTTTTCTGGTGGTTCATTAGTGTTATTATTATTTTGTTCATTATTATTTTCTCCGTCTGGTTTGCTTGGTGGAGTATTACTATTTTGATTATTATCATTTGAGCTGTTATTTTGATTATTTGGCATACTTGGTGGTGTGCCATTTTCATTAGTCATTTCTTTGTTATTTGTCGTTATATGGTTTTTGGCATAATTCATTGTAAATACCATTAACCCTATTACGAGTACTACTAAGATTAACATTATAATATTTTTAATATTTCTTTTCATTTTCATTCTCCTTTCTATATATTATAATTTATCAATACTTTATTATTTTGTCTCTTTTTCTTGTTTTTCCCTCCTTCATGTATTAATAATAACAAGCAACTCTTAAATAAAACTTAAAAAAATAGATAATTATTGTAATTACCTATTTAGCTTTTGTTTTGTATTTTTGATTTCTGGCGTTTACACTGTTTTTATTAGTGTACTCTAACTTTCCTTCGTTAATTAATGACTTAATTATATTAGATGACATGTACTGTCTTGATTTTATTTTTAGTGATTCTTTGATTTCCTTTGCAGTTTTTGCTTCAATACAGAGTTCTAGTATCATATGTTGATATTCTTTTATAGTTAGTTTTTGTTGTCCACTTTCCTCATTTTGTTGTCTACTTTATATTTTTCTATGATAAAAGGTATCACTTTCCAAGAAAATGATACCATATACTTTTATAAGTGTAAATTATTTCTTTGATGATAATTTATTGCAAATTAAATCAGTTGCTGTATAAAATATAGCATATACTAATGTGGTAATAGCAATCATCTTAAAACTTATATTTTTTGTCAGTAAATATGTTACCATTGTATACACAATACAAAAAATAATTGTACTCATTAAATATTTAGTCCACTTTTTCATACTTCTTCTCCTTATAAATTATTATTTATACTTACTTCTTAAATGCTTTTAATGCAAGTCCTATTCCAAGACCAATCATAGCAAAAACGTATCCTAATAAATAGCTATTAAAAACCATTCCTAATGAGTTTCCTATAATAAAGCCTCCGATAATTAACCATTCTGTTTTATCATTTTCATCCTCTACTTCAATTCCAATTGCTTTATCAATAGAAAAGCCTAGTAAGTTGGCTAACTTTTTCATGCTATCAATATCAGGTACTGTTTCTCCTGTTTCTCATTTAGAAACAGTTTGTCTTGCAACATTTAATTCTTCTGCAAGTTATTCTTGAGTCATATTTTTTTCTTTTCTCTTTTTAGCAATGAATTTACCTATTTTCTCTTGATTCATGTGTCACCTCTACTAAAATAATAATATAAATATTGTATTTTGTATACACACACTTAGTAGAGTTTAAAATTTTATTAAACGTTTTCTCATTACTTCTTCATTTCCTTTATTTAAAGTAATGATATTTACTGAAGGACCAAGTATATTATTTATAACTGGAAAAGTTAAGATTGGATTAACAGCACCATTTATTACAAATAATGTACCATAACATTCCATATCTCCATGGGTATATTTAGGAAAGAACTTTGATTGTGGAGATATTAATCCATATGTTTTAGCAAATGGTATTACTCCATTATGCATATGTCCTGATAATACTAAATCAGTATTTTCAAGTGTATGAAGTTTTCCATCTTCTAAAGATTCTAATAATGGTGAAGATGAATGTGTAAGTAATATATTATAAGTTTTATCATCAAATGATGGATTAATTGTACTGATAAAATCATTCATAAAGTATCCCGTATCTTCATGAAATCTTTCATAATAATCAAAATCTGGTGAGTATGCTGTTAGGTTGAATCCTTCATGTGAAACGAGTTCATTATTTTCTACTGAATATATATTTCTAAAACTAGCAATAAAATCACGATATTTTTGAAGGTCTGCTTTAGTCCACCTTCTCATAGTATCTTTAGTCATTTGATCGTGATTACCATATGAAACAAATGTAGGTATTCCATTTGTAAAGTTTCTTAAACTTGAAGATATATTTTTTCTATAGTTTTTATCTTCTAAATCTCTTACATCATTTATAACATCACCTGTTATTAATATAGTATCAATTTTTGGCATATCTCCATTTTCAAATATTACTTTATGCGCACTCTTTAAATTGCTAAGTCCAAGTATTTTTCCATTATTATTCATATAATGAATATCACTCATTGAAAGAATTGTTTTAGGTTCAAGAATCTTAGAAGAAGAAATATCAATCATTTTAACAAAACACATAGCACTCACCTCTAATTAATCGTATATTTTACGCTGATTAATTGAAATAATCAACATAAAGAGAATGAAAATCTTTCTAATTTACTTTGATTTTCCATTGTACTACTAGCAACTACTATTGTTTTCTTTTTCATTTTAATCTCTCTTTATTACTTAATACTACACAAAGATTATAGCATGATCAAATTATAAAATCTAATTATTGTTATATATTAATATCTCTAATATTCTATTTAGATATTCCACATCATCAAATTCATTAATTGCAAAACATTTTTTACCTAAATCTTTAAATGACGAACCACATGAATATAATTTATTTTTATCTAATATAATAAATCTATCATGAAAAGAATTATTATATATGAATTTTATATTATTGTATTGACTTTCATATTTACTTTTTAATACTTCGTCTATATTTTTAGAAACAATTATAATTGTTTTGTTAATGTTCTTTAATAAATCTAATAATTCTTTTCGAGCATAATTATCTATTATTATAATTTCTTTATCTGCTTTATTTAAAATATCTAATAATAATGAATATGCATCGTAAAGTTCACCTTCAAAAAATATTTTACTTATTTCCTCATTGTATTTAAATTTATCAAATGTTTTTTCTAAGTTTAATATTCTATTTTCATGATTAATTAACATTTCATTCGTAATTATTGTATTTGCAAAATATTTTCTCATTTTGACAAATGCATCTATTATTTGTATATTCACTTTAACTGCAATATCACTTTTAAGAAGTCCAGATAACATCATTATTCCTTGTTCTGTTAAAACATAAGGCAAATATTTAAGATGTTGTCCCCTCATGTTCATGTTTTTGTTTAAGGTCGCAATTTGCGACCTTAAAGATAATGAAGTAATTTCTTCATTAGTTAATTGAAAGCAAAAAGATTTGGGAAATCTATTTATATTTCTTTTAATTACTTCATTAATTCGTTTTGTTTCTACTTGATAAAGTTTTGCAACATCAGATGATAACATAACTTGTACTCCCCTTACTTCATAAATAATATCTACAATTTTTTGATTTTCTTTTATTATTTCATTCATATTTTCTCCTTTCAAAATAAAAAGAGAAACCTATTTTATATAAGTTTCTCCGCATCATGTATATTTTATTTTGCCTTTAAAATATACTTTATCGTCCTAATTGTCTTTAAATATCAGGCAAACTATTTATTATTGATAGCAGCTTGAGCAGCAGCTAATCTTGCAATAGGTACTCTATATGGACTACAAGATACATAATCAAGTCCTACTCTATGACAGAAGTCGATAGTAGCTGGGTCTCCACCATGTTCACCACAAATTCCAAGATGAATATCACTTCTTGTTTTACGTCCCATTTCAGCAGCCATTTTAACTAACTTACCTACACCTTTTTCATCTATTCTAGCAAATGGATCACTTTCTAAGATTTGTTTGTTGTAATAATCATTTAAGAATTTACCAGCATCATCACGACTAAATCCAAATGTCATTTGAGTTAAATCGTTAGTACCAAATGAGAAGAATTCAGCTTCTTCAGCAATTTCATCAGCTGTAAGTGCAGCTCTTGGTATTTCAATCATTGTACCAATCTTATAATCTAATTTATAATTTTGTTCTTTAAATACTTCATTAATTGTATCAACTACAATACCCTTAACGTAAGCAAGTTCTTTCTTTTCACCTACAAGTGGTATCATAATTTCAGGAACAACTTTAATACCTGATTTATCTACATTAATAGCAGCTTCCATAACAGCTCTTGTTTGCATTTTAGCAATTTCTGGATATGTTACAGCAAGTCTACAACCTCTGTGTCCCATCATTGGATTGAATTCATGTAATGTAGCAATTTTATCTTTTAATGCTTCAAATGTCATTCCAAGTTCTTTAGCAAGTGGTCTAATTTCATCATCTGTATGTGGAACAAATTCATGAAGAGGTGGATCTAAGAAACGAATTGTAACTGGGTATCCTTTCATTTCTTTATATAGTTCTTCAAAGTCTCCTCTTTGCATTGGTAATAACTTAGCAAGAGCTTTTTCTCTTTGTTCAACTGTATCAGAAACAATCATTTGACGTATAGCAAATATTCTTTCTTCTTCAAAGAACATATGTTCAGTTCTACAAAGTCCGATTCCTTCAGCACCAAATTTTAATGCTTGTTTAGCATCTCTTGGAGTATCAGCATTAGTTCTAACTTGTAATTTTCTTACTTCATCAGCCCACTTCATAAATGTTTCAAAGTCACCACTAATTTCTGGTTCAACAGTTTTAACTTCTCCACCATATACTTTACCAGTACTTCCATCTACTGAAATATAATCTCCTTCTTTAAATACTTCTCCATCTTTAGTAGTTAAAGTTTTATTTTCCTCACTTATTGTTAGTTCACCACAACCAGAAACACAACATCTACCCATACCACGAGCAACAACTGCAGCATGACTAGTCATACCACCACGAATTGTAAGAACACCTTTAGCAAGATTCATACCTTCAATATCTTCTGGTGAAGTTTCAAGTCTAACTAATATTGTATCTTCTCCTCTTTTAGCAGCTTCAGTTACTTCTTCAGCAGTAAAGTAAATTTTACCACAACCAGCACCTGGACTAGCAGCTAAACCAGTAGCGATAACTTTTGCTTCTTTTAATGCTTCAGTATCAAAATTAGGGTGTAATAATTGATCTAATTGTTTAGGCTCAACTTTTAATAATGCTTCTTCTTTAGTAAGCATACCTTCATTATATAAATCTACAGCTATCTTTAATGCAGCAGCAGCAGTTCTCTTACCATTACGAGTTTGAAGCATGAATAATTTACCATTTTCAATAGTAAATTCCATATCTTGCATATCTTTATAATGTTTTTCTAATATTTCACAAGTCTTAACAAATTCATTATATGCTTCTGGCATAGTTTCTGCTAAAGTATCAATTGTTTTTGGAGTACGAACACCAGCAACAACATCTTCTCCTTGTGCATTCATTAGGTATTCACCATAAAGTTTCTTTTCACCTGTAGCTGGATTTCTTGTAAATGCAACACCAGTTCCACAGTCGTCACCTTTATTACCATAAACCATTTCTTGGACATTAACAGCAGTTCCCCAACTAGATGGAATATCATTCATACGTCTATAATAAATAGCTCTTTCATTATTCCAACTTCTAAATACAGCAGTAACTGCTTCTATTAATTGTTCTTTTGGATCTTGTGGGAATTCTACACCAGATAATTCTTTATATACATCTTTAAATTTCATAGCGATATCATACATATCATTTTCATCTAATTCAGTATCATATGAAACACCTTTGTCTTCCTTATATTTATCTAATATTCTTTCGAAAGAATTTTTAGAATATCCTTTAACAACATCAGCAAACATCATAATAAATCTTCTATATGAATCATATACAAATCTCTTATTATTTGTTGCTTTTGCGAATGATACACAAACTTCATCATTAAGTCCTAGATTAAGAACAGTATCCATCATACCAGGCATACTAGCTCTTGCTCCACTACGAACACTAACTAATAATGGATTTTCCATATCACCCATCTTTTTACCAGTGATTTTTTCAAGCTCACTTAACTTTTCATAGATTTCATCTATGATATCTTTACTAATAACTTTTCCAGCATCATAATATGCAGTACAAGCCTCAGTAGTAACTGTAAATCCTCTTGGAACAGGTAATCCTATACTTGTCATTTCTGCTAAGTTAGCACCTTTTCCACCAAGAAAATTTCTCATGTCTTTATTTCCTTCACTAAACATGTAAACATATTTCATATTTAATAAATCTCCTCCCTGTCTAAACAATATCTTGCTATGACTTAAATATTATACCATATAGTCTCTTTTATAAGAAGAAAAATATTAAATTTTTTTACAAAAAAATCACTTAAAAAGAAGAATTACTTCTTCAATATATATTTATTCATCCAAAGACGTTATACCAAGTACTTTTTCTAAATAACATTTACCACATAATGATTCATATTCTACATGATTTTCACCATCTATTGCTACTTGATCTCCACTTGATGTAAACTTACCATCAACTATTCTTCCATTAAATTTGGCTCTTTTACCACATCTACATATTGTAATTAATTCTTCTAAGCTATCACATACTTCAAATAATCTTAAACTACCAGGGAAAGCCATTGTTTTAAAATCACTTCTAAGTCCATAACATATAACAGGCTTATTCTTAAGCTTAGTAAACATAAATAATTCATCAACTTGATCTCTTGTTAAAAATTGTGCCTCATCTATTAATATACAAACAACATCTTCAGGAAGACTATTTAAATAGTCAATAATCTTTTCATCACTTTTAACAACGTGATCGACTTCTCTAGTAAGACCTATTCTAGTAACTATTTTATTATCTCCTTTAGTATCAATGCCTGGCTTTAATATTACTACTTTCATGCCTCTTTCTTCATAATTATGTGCTACTTGTAATAATAATGTAGTTTTTCCACTATTCATAGCTCCATATCTAAAATATAATTTACTCATCTTTATCC
>OGOZ01002049.1_pt1 | contig 10366 bp, 10 predicted proteins | sample 1552801 | NCBI WGS metagenome assembly OGOZ01 (sample SAMEA2580196, study PRJEB22360) | human gut metagenome | biome: human gut; feature: human-associated habitat; material: faeces | place: Denmark | collected 2008/2010
GGGAGCAAAGCGGCTGTGCGCACTGCTTAAAGCGCGCGGCATTTGGAACCGGATGGACGTAAGCTTCGGCAGCAACGCGAAAAGCATATGCGCATATAATGCGGCGGTGCTTGCGCCGAACATTGCGGACATGGACATAAGCCGCTACAAAAATATAATAGTTTTCGATACCGCAACAAGCAGCGGCATACCCGGCGCACTGCGCCAAATGAACGGGGATGCTGCGCTTTATGCAGCCAAGCCGAACGCGGCGGAGACGGAAGAGCTGATAGCGGGCATACCGCGTGACAGGGCGGATTTCATTGCGCTGTATAAGGCGCTGCGCTGCACGGTTGGTAAGTTTTATAACATAAACGCCATGACGGATGCGCTATGCGCCGCAACCAACGCCCCGCGGTGCCATTGCGCGCTGGCGGCGGACGTGTTCTATGAACTGGGCTTTGTTACAAAGGGCAGTGGCGGCATACGGGTTGAAAAGGACCCGCCCAAGCGCTCGCTTGAGGAAAGCCGGACTTTTTTTGCGCTTAACTCCCTAAGGGAGATGAACGATATGTACTTGCAACTATACGAGGAGGCAAACCATGAAGCTTGAAGATACCATTCGCACCATACCCGATTTCCCAAAACCCGGAATACTGTTCCGCGACGTTACCACGCTTTTTAAGAACCCCGAGGCGTTCCATCAGCTTATAAGCGATATGGCTGAAGATCTGAAGGACAAGCATGTGGACGTGGTGGTCGGGCCGGAGGCGCGCGGCTTCATAATGGGCAGCGCACTTGCTTACGCACTGGGCGCGGGCTTTGTGCCGGCGAGGAAGCCCGGTAAGCTCCCCTGCGAAACGGTGAGCTATGAATATTCCCTTGAATACGGCACGGATTCGCTGGAAATACATACCGACGCCATTCAAAAGGGACAGAAGGTAGTGGTTGTGGACGATTTGCTGGCGACCGGCGGCACGGCGCTTGCGGCGATAAAGCTTATTGAGCAGATGGGCGGTGAGGTTGTTGCCGTTCGCTTCGCAATAGAGCTTAAGAGTGAGCTTAACGGCGTGGCTGCGCTTGAAGGCTACGACGTTAAGGCTTCCATAGTATACTGATAAAAAGAACGAGCATATACGGAAAGGAGGTTTGCCGGAATGAGCAATGAAAAGATAATAGATAACAACGATGAAATGCGGCTGGACGGTATGAGCGAAGTGAACATAGACAAAATGGTCGACGCATCCGAGCATCATCTTATAGACGACGAGGAAGTAAGGATGCTGATGGACGAGCTTGAAAAGGCCTGCGCGGAAAAGTTCAGCGAAGATGATATGGCGCGGCTTAAAAAGGCCATGAACTTTGCATATAAAGCGCATCTGCCGCAGAAGCGCGAATCCGGCGAACCGTATATAATCCATCCGCTGGCTGTGGCCAAAATGCTGTTTGAAATGGGCATGGATACCAACACCGTTATAGCCGGCCTTCTTCACGATGTGGTGGAGGACTGCGACGGGATAACGGTTGAGGATATTGCCCGCGAATTTGGCACGGACATTGCGGAGATGGTGGACGGCGTAACCAAGCTGACCAAAACCGGCAAAAGCGACATTATAAGCAAGGAAGAGGCGCAGGCGGAAAACCTGAGGAAGATGTTCCTTGCCATAGCCAAGGACGTCCGCGTTGTTATAATAAAGCTGACGGACAGGCTGCACAATATGCGCACGCTTGAATATTGCAAGCCCGAAAAGCGGCAGCGCAAAGCGCGGGAGGTGCTGGACGTTTATGCGCCGCTTCGGCATGGGCGCAATAAAGTGCGAAATGGAGGATCTTGCCTTCCATTACCTTATGCCGGAAGAATACGCCGCGCTTGAAAAGCAGATTGAGCCGCAGCGGCGAGAGCGCATGCTTACGCTCAATAAGGCCGTAAAAACGATAGAGGAGCAGCTTGCCGCCGCCGGCATACAGGCGCAGGTGAACGGCAGGCCGAAGCACCTATACAGCATATATAAAAAGTTCCTCAGGCAGAACAGGAACCTTGCGGAGATATATGACCTTATAGCCGTGCGCGTTATAGTGAACACGATAAACGATTGCTATGCGGCGCTTGGCATAATCCATTCCATATGGAAGCCCGTGCCCGGCAGGTTCAAGGATTATATAGCCATGCCAAAGACCAATATGTACAGGTCTTTGCACACAACGCTGTTTTCCGATACCGGCTTGCCGTTCGAGGTGCAGATAAGAACATATGAAATGCACCGCACGAGCGAATACGGCATAGCGGCGCACTGGATGTATAAAGAAGGGCGCGCCAATCAGGACGAGCTGGACAGCAAGCTTGCATGGCTGAGGGAGGCGCTTGAGCTTGAAAACTATGCGGATACCACAAAGGAATTTGTTGAAAGCATTCGCAAGGATTTCTTCAGCGACTATGTATATGTGCTTACGCCGCGCGGGCAGATAATTGACCTTGTCACCGGCTCCACACCGCTGGACTTTGCGTACCGCATCCATTCAAACGTTGGTAACCATGTTCAGCATGCAAAGGTAAACGGCGCGATAGTAAGGCTTGACTACAAGCTGAAGAATAACGATGTTTGCGAAATCGTGACCGCGCCCAACGCAACCCCGAGCCGCGACTGGCTCAAAATAGTAAAAACGCAGCAGGCCAAGGCCAAAATACGCCAATGGTTCAAAAAGGCCAACCGCGAGGAAAACATAATCCGCGGTAAGGAAATGCTCAGCGAGGCCGCAAAGCGGCAGGGCAGGCAGCTTGGCGAGCTGACAAAGAAAAGCTATTATGACGATCTCCTCAAGCGGTTCAACATGAACGATATTGAGGATATATACGCCGCGATAGGCTACGGCGGCATAACCACAGGGCAGGTGCTGCATAAGCTGATAGAGCAATACCGCAAGGAAGAAAAGGCGAATCAGCTTGCGGCCAAGCTTGAGCAGAAGGAAGAACAGCGCGTGCAGAACGCCGTATCGCATCACGGCGTGGTGGTGAAGGGAGAGCCTAACATGGCGGTGCGCTTTGCGCATTGCTGCAGCCCGCTGCCGGGCGACAAGATAGTGGGTTACATTACCCGCGGCCGCGGCGTATCGATACACCGCGCAGATTGCCCGAACATGACGGATCTGATGCTGGACAAAGAACGGCTTATAGACGTTGAGTGGGCGAGCACGGAAAAGGCAAGCTACCCCGTTACTATACACATTGTTGCCGGGGAGCGGCCGGGGTTGCTGATGGAAATATCGCAGCTGCTTATGAATTTGAACATAAGCATACTGGCTATGAACGCGAAAACCACTGAGGATATCGTGACTGTGCAGCTTACGTTCAATGTATCCGGCGCGGCGCAGCTTGACAGCATTATGAAGGGCATGCGCAAAATACGCACCGTGAACGACGTATACAGAATAAACGCATAACGGGGGATTAGGAACATGAGAGCCGTGGTGCAGCGCGTGGAAAGCGCAAGCGTAACCATAGACGGAAGGGTAAACGGGAAAATAGGCAAAGGGTTCATGGTGCTGATAGGCATTGACGAAAACGACACCGATAAGGATCTTGACTATATTTGCGATAAGCTGACGGGGCTTAGAATATTTGAAGATGAAGCGGGCAAAATGAACCGTTCCATTATAGATGCGGGCGGGGAGATACTGCTTGTAAGCCAATTCACGCTTTATGGTGATGCACGGCACGGCAAACGCCCAAGCTTCATCCGCGCGGCGCGGCCCGAAAAGGCGATACCGCTTTATGAAAAGGCGATAGCGAAGCTGGGCGAAAAGGTGCATGTTGAAACGGGCATATTCGGCGCGGAGATGAAGGTGCAGCTTATAAACGACGGCCCCGTAACAATATTACTGGACAGCGAAAGGACATTTTAACATCATGGAAATAGCATCCCTTATAACCGGCCCCGTCGGGGTGAATACATACATTGTATACGGCAAGAACGCGGGCGAATGCATAATAATAGACCCGTCAGATACCGAGCTTGTGAACAAAAAGCTTGATGAGCTTGGCGTAAAGCCAACGGCTGTTCTGCTTACGCACGGGCATTTTGACCATATAGTGAGCGTTGCCGATCTTCAAAAGCAGTATGGCGCAAGGGTGTATATACACGAAATCGACGAAGCGGGCCTTAGGGACGCAAGCGTTAACCTGTGCGCAATGGCGCATATAGATATACCCCCCTGCAATGCGGACGTTAAGCTGAAGGGCGGCGAAACCATACACGAGGCCGGCTTTGATATCCGCGTGCTGTATACGCCCGGGCATACCAAGGGCAGCGTATCCTATGCCATTGCCGACGGCGAAAGGAAGGCCGTGTTCACGGGGGACTGCCTGTTCCATGGCAGCATAGGCCGCAGCGATTTCCCCGGTGGGGATCATAAGGAACTGCTTGATTCCATAGGCAATCAGCTTTTCACTCTTGATGGCGATTATGAAGTTTATCCCGGCCACATGGGCGCTACCACGCTGCAGTTCGAGCGGGAGCATAACCCATTTATGCGCCGCTGGGGTAAGGACAAATGATAAGCCTATACACGAACAAAACCGAGTATATAGCCGATATAGCCGACGAGCTTCGGCTATTTTTGGCAAAAGAGGAAATAACGGAGGCGGAGAATGCCGCGGCAGACGTTTGCGTTACGCTTGAAGGCAGCGGTACCGAGCGGCATGCACGCGCGCAGGTGAACACGGAAAAAGGCATGGCCGTTTACGAATGGGACTGCGTTATACCGCAAGGGGCAGACGCGCTTGAAATAAAGCGGCGAGAAAAACGCGCGGTGAAAATAGCGGCGTTCAGGGCAATGGCAAACGTATACGGCGTTATGCCGCCGTGGGGCTCGCTTACGGGCATACGGCCCACGCGGCTGCTGAGGGAGCTGCGCATGCGCCACGGCGAAGCGGAAGCGATAAGGATGATGCAGCAGGACTTTGACGTGAGCGAAGAGAAGCTTGCCCTGGCAAAGACAATAAACGCCGTGCAGCAGCCAATTCTTGACAGCCAAACGGAAAAGGATGCGGATATATACATAGGTATACCGTTCTGCGCATCGCGCTGCCTGTATTGCAGCTTTGCCTCCCAGGTGCGCACTAAAAAGACGGACATGGCGGCCTATCTTGCCGCGCTGAAGAAGGACATAACGCTTGGCTCCGCCATATTGAAGCAGGCGGGCCGCAAAATACGCGCAATGTACATAGGCGGCGGCACGCCAACGGTGCTTACGGCGGATGAGCTGGACGGCCTTATTGCCCACGCGCTTGAAGCATACGCAGGATTCAATGGGGAATTCACCGTTGAAGCAGGCCGGCCGGATACGATAACAAAAGAAAAGCTGGGTGTGCTGAAAAAATACGGCGTGAGCAGGCTTTCCGTAAATCCGCAGACAATGAACGACGCAACGCTTGAACTGATAGGCCGCAGCCATAAAAGCGCGGACATTATAGCCGCGTTCAACATGGCGCGGGACATGGGCTTTGACAATATAAACATGGACGTTATAGCCGGCCTTCCCGGCGAGCATGCGGCGGACATGGAGCATACGCTTGATGAAATAATAAAGCTTTCGCCCGAAAACCTTACCGTGCATACGCTTGCGCTCAAGCGTTCAAGCCGCCTTGTTACGGAAGGGGAAAAATACCCAATGCCGGAGGCGGAGGAAGTAGAGCACATGGTACACATGGGGAGCGAAGCCGCGGCGCGGCTCGGCATGCGGCCGTATTATATGTACCGCCAGAAATATATGAGCGGCAATCTTGAAAACGTGGGTTATGCCAAGCCCGGCGCGGAATGCGTATACAACATAGACATGATGGAGGACACCACCGCTATAATGTCCCACGGGGCGGGAGCAATGACAAAATGCGTATACGATGCGGCGCGCCGCGTGGAGCGTGTGCCCGCGCCAAAGGAGATAAGCACATATATCGCCAAGGTGGAAAAGCTGAGCGGGGAGAAGGCAAGGTTATTCCTCTAAGGCTTTAATATCAGGATACATAAAGCGCGGCGCATTTGCGCCGCGTTTAACGTTGCTTTGGTTCGGGGTGCTTTTTTATAGCTTCATTTCCATGTTTATATTCCGCTCCGTCATGCCAAACTTTTTATTTGCCGAACAAGTCACTGTGCGATCCTGTCCATGCGAGCGTGAGCAGAAGCCTTCCGTTGTCAATTTTGTAAATCAGCAGCCAATCAGGCTGAATATGGCATTCTCTATAACCAAAATAATCTCCTGAAAGGGCATGGTCGCGGTTTTGGACTGGCAATTCTTCGCAAAGAGAAAGCTTGCGAATTATATCATCCAACAAAGAAATTCTAAGTCCGCGCTTTATTGCCAGTTTGTAATCCTTCTTAAATTGATTTGTCCATACAATGGATAGCTTCATTGTTTAAGTTCCATTAACGCTTCCTCAACATCATCATAGCCCTTTATCGATGGATCTTTTGCGATTCGTTCCGCTTCAAGCATTGCAGAAACGAAGGAAGCGCTTGGCGTTCCAAGTGTTACTTCGAACGGAAAGCCACCCGCGCGAAGCGATTGGCGCAAAAAAACATTTATGGCCGTTGTAAGGTTCATGCCAAGTTCATTGTAAAGCGCTTCGCATTGCCTTTTAATATCACTATCCATGCGCACACTAAAATTTGTAGTAGCAGCCATTTCTAAACCTCCTTATAATGCACTTCGTTATATGTCTATTATATGCATTATGCAATGCAAAATCAAGCTGTTAGACATAAAATGACTTAATTTCTCACAACCTCATTTCCATATTTATGTTCCGCTCGGTCATGCCAAGGTGCTTATAGAAACGCAGAGCATTTTCGTTAAAGACCCAAACGGTGAGCATAAGCGTGTCCGCGCCGCGCTCCTTTGCAAGGCGGACTGTTTCATTATACAGCAGCGTGCCTATGCCCATTCCGCGGCAGTCGCTATGCACACATATGTCGTCAATATAGGCTATGCGGTGCGGCAGCATTGCCGGATGCGGATTGGCGGGCTTCATGAATGCGGATGCAAAGCCAACAAGCTTATCGCCGTCATACGCGGCAATGGGGAAGGCGTTTGCATCGCTGAGCAGCGCGGCATAATGCTCCGGCAAAAAGTGCGCATCAGCGGCGTAAACATCGCTGCGCGCGGCATGGTGCAGCGCATGAACCTGTGCCACAAGGGCGCGCACGGCAGCGTAATCATCAATGGTTGGCTTATGAATGACTATCATATGTTCTTCAGCACTATTTCCTTCATGGGCGTGGTTGAATCTATCGGCCCGCCGCCAAGGCAAACCTCGCCATCGTACAGCACAACCCATTGACCGGGCGTAACGGCGCGCTCCGGCTGCACGAACGTTACGCGGCAGCCCTCGCCATGGATGCTTACGTGTACGGGTACGTCGCTTTGACGATAGCGGAATTTTGCCGTGCAGTCAAATTCCGGCGCGGGCGGTTCGCCGGCGATGAAGTGCATATGCCCCGCCTCAAGCGCAAGGGAGAAGAGCTCTTCATGCTCGCCCTGCTGAACAATAAGCAGATTACGCTTCATGTCCTTGCCTATTACGAACCAGCTTTCACCTGTCCCGTCGCTGCGCCCGCCTATGCCAAGGCCGCGGCGCTGACCAAGGGTGTAATACATCAGCCCGTCATGCCGTCCTATTATCCTGCCGTCCAGCGTAACGGTATCGCCCGGCTGTGCAGGCAGATATTCCATAAGGAATTTTTTGAAATTGCGCTCGCCTATGAAGCATATGCCCGTGGAGTCCTTCTTTTTTGCGTTGGGCAGCTGCGCTTCTTCGGCTATGCGCCTAAGCTCGGGCTTTAGCATATCGCCAACGGGGAACATGGCGTTTTTCAGCTGCGCCTGCGTAAGACCGGCAAGAAAATACGTTTGATCCTTGTTCAAGTCCTTTGCGCGAAGGAGCGTAACCCTGCCGTCCGCCGCCTTATTAAGGCGGGCATAATGCCCGGTTGCCAGGTTGTCCGCCCCTGCCGCCATGGCAAGGTCAAGAAACGCCTTGAACTTTATTTCGCAGTTGCACAATACGTCCGGATTGGGCGTTCTGCCCTTTGAATATTCGTCAAGAAAATAAGAAAAAACCCTGTCCTTATATTCCTTGGCGAAGTTCACGCCGTAGCACGGTATGCCTATCCTTCGGGATACAGCCATAGCGTCCTGATAATCCTCCGTTGCGGTGCATACGCCGTCCTCGTCAGTTTCTTCCCAGTTTTTCATGAATACGCCTGTCACATCGTAGCCCTGCTGCTTTAATACAAGCGCGGCTACGGAGGAATCCACCCCGCCGGACATGCCTACTATAACCCTTTTTGCATTAGTTTTCATATGTTTATCCTTATTCGTTGCCCGTAAGTCCGGGGCTTCTTAAAAGCGCGTTGCCAAGATATATCCGGTTTATCATGCCCAGCTTTTCGCCGCCTTCGCTCATCCAAACCTTTTTTATATAGGGAAGCTCGGTAAGCGTGTTTACAAAGCTGTATATTATAAGCATTTCCAGCCTGTCCGCACTTTCGGCGGATTCATAGCTGAGCGCTTCCTTCAGCTTATCCGTAAAGCCTTCCTTCCATTCTATAACCGCTATGCCGTCCGCAAGATACACACGCTCCACATCATCGCGCGAAAGGGGAGCGAAGCCAAGCCCGCTTGAACCTTGCGCATCTATAAGCGTAAGCACGCGCTTTGTCAAATCATATTCGTCGCTTGATGGGACTATTTTATTCTCCCGCTTCAGCATGGATCCGTTCTCGTCCGGATAATCCACGCTTACGCTCGTGCCGAGCATATCGGTATACATGTCGCGGGTAAGATAGTCCACGTCTTCATTAAGCTTTGTGCGCGTGCCGTCCTCCGCTTCAACGTAAAGCACTATGCCACTTATGCCGGGAAGATACCCCGTAAGCGTGAGCGTGAGCGCGGCGCACATGAGCCGCTCGTCATAGTCGTTCTTGGGCTGCTTTATGGTTATGTATATAACCTTCGGTGCGAACAGCGGGAGGGAGCTTGGCGCGGAGGTGGAGGACGCTTCGCCGGGTTTATCCTTTGAGGTGTTCTTTTCGGCGGGGGCTTCCGCATCCGTTTCTTCCTCCTCCATTCCGGCTACGCCTATTCTCGGCTCACGCGCAAGCGTAAAGTCCGCCGGAAGGACGGGTTCAAGCGCATCCTCTCCCGATATGCCCGCGGCAAGCTTGCCGGTAAGTATTGTAACAAGATCTGTTACCGAAGCTTCGGAAGAAACGCTCAACTGCACGCTGTGTGCGGCTATAAGCGTCCGTTCGGCATTGGTAAAATACATGGTGACGTATTGGTCAATGTATTTCACGACCTCGCTCATGGAGCCTTTGCTGCGGTCTGGATATTTTTCGGCCATGTCCTCGGCGTATTTATCAAGGCTTTGGCCTAAATATCGCGCTTCGCCTATGGCGTTGCTGTTGTAGCCCTGCTCCTTGCCGTTATACAGCACGTTCACGGCCTGTATGCCAAGCGTATCGCTGAGTGTTGCGGCTATTGCAAGGCGGGCTATCAGCCAATCTGACTCGCTGCCCGGGAAGCCGCCGCTTAGATACACGTTGCATATGCCTATGGACTTTTCAATCTTGTCCAGCTTCAGCTTGTATGGTACAGACCGCTCGAGCGACTGGCTCTGCGGCCCGTCCATAAGCGCGCGCATTGTGCAAAGCGCCATGCTTTCGCCTTCCTCGCAGCGCACTGTGCGCTTTTCACCCGCAAGGCGGGTGCCGTCCTCATTTATATAATAAAGCGTTGCTTCAAATTCGCCCTGGGCAAGCATTTCCTCGCCCTGCCTGGGCGGCACGTCGCTGCTCAGCTCAAGCGCGGGAGGGTAGCTGTCCTCGTTTATGCAGGCGGAAAATATGCCCATGCATACCGCAAGCGCCAATATGAGCGCAATGCATCGCCGCATCATACGCCGTCACCTCCCAGCATGTTTATAAGCGATTTGTAGCCCGGTTTATATATGCTGCCCTCGCTTTTGAGCGTAAGCTGATATCTGCGCACGCCTTGGTCATTATCCAGCGCTATTTCAACCGTTACAAGAATGCTTGAGGAATCCTTGTTCTGCGTTTGCTCGCGCACGGAAAAGCTTTTTATTTTGGCAAGGCTTGCCATGTATGTTTCAAAGCTGGCGTAATCCGGCTTCTGCGCGCCGCCCTGCTCAAGTTCGGCTATCAGCGGATACGCCTTATCGTATTCGCCGTTCTGTATATGCTCAAGCAGGCATGCTACCACGCCCGGCGCGGTTATAACATACGAATCGTCAAACCCCATAGGCTCCAGCAGATCGTGGCTGCCGCTGCCGAATGTTTCAAGGCCAAGCTCGGGCCTGCGCACGCGCGCGGCC
>OGOZ01002052.1_pt1 | contig 10353 bp, 12 predicted proteins | sample 1552801 | NCBI WGS metagenome assembly OGOZ01 (sample SAMEA2580196, study PRJEB22360) | human gut metagenome | biome: human gut; feature: human-associated habitat; material: faeces | place: Denmark | collected 2008/2010
AAAGACCGCCTTTTTGTATCTGCCGCCTCATTGTATATTCCAAGCACACAGCCGGGCAGGGCGGGGAGTTCTCTCCCTGTGCGTCCGCCCAGGAACTTTCAGGGCGCATCACCGGTACAGTTCACCAGATTGCCCTGTGTATCAGCGTTTTACCCCGGGAATCTGCACTCTGACTGAAAACGTACCGGTGCCCGGCAGGGCTATACGCAAAGGAGGAGAGAGGCGTGATTGCTATAAAACCCCCGAGACTCGTTTTAAGAAAGTTTCTCGAAAAAGATGTTCCCGGATTATTGGAGTACTTTAAAAATCCACGTGTTGCATGTTTCCTCGATGAAAAAGTTGAGAATCCGGATAAAATGCTGGAAGAGATCAGGAGAAGAAATGAGTCTCCTGAAGGTACAGAATTAGCTGTATGTATCAGAGAAAGCGACAATGTTATAGGAAATGTCTTTTCAAGAAAAGAAATGGAGGATACGTATAGCGTAGGATGGAATTTCAACAAAAATTATGAAGGGAAGGGGTATGCCGCTGAAGCTGCAAAAGCATATCTGGATTTTCTTTTTACAAAGAAAAATGTAAGGCGAATCTATGCCTATGTCGCAGATTACAACACACGTTCCCAAAAACTTTGCGAACGTCTTGGCATGCGTAAAGAAGGATGTTTTTTAGATTTTATAAGTTTTATGAAAGATGAAAATGGTGTTGATATTTATGAAAATACAATGATATACGCAATTTTAAAAAGAGAGTGGATTGCCAGGATAAAGTTTTAGTCCACGTGCAGGATGCCGGGCGGCGGTGCGGTAAATTTTCATTCCAAGTGCAAGATCCAAGGCGGGGTTGCGGAGTTCTTGAGCAAAGCGTTCCTGTGCCGTTTTCCCCCGGGAACCTTCCCCGGCCGGCTTCCAGGGTAAAGTCCGTCTGTCAGCTTTATGTTCGTTTTTGAGAGCACTGGAGCTTTCGCTTGAAGCTGCCGTTCAGCACAACGAAAGCATCCAGCCTGTGAACATTCCCCTGGATGCCAATGACGACGTGTCAACGGCAGCTCTGCCATCGAATAAAGCATAGCTCTCTGTCAGATGTGGAATACGGCTGGCTTCTATGTGCTGCAGTGCTTCTTCAACACTGGCCTTCTGTCGTTGGGCTACCCCTGTGACATTGCCAGCTTCCAGTTTCTCAAGCCACCTCGAAGCCCACTCTGGCCGATTTCTGGCAAAAGGCAATGCCCACATGGAGTATTGTCTTGCAGCCTTTCGCCCGCAGGCGGACGTCATAGTCGTTGCGCTTGATCTGCTCCAAGGCGTGTCGGACTCCTTTGTCCATCTGCTCTACCGAGGATGCGCGCTTGAACTCCAGCACAGCCGCACGCCCGTTTTCGCTGTCCCGGACAACGATGTCGTACAGGCCTTGTCCCGACTCGCCATTGGAGATGGTATCGCCATACTTCATTGCGAGGAGGCCAAACATCATTCCGTGATAATAGGATTCCTTTGCGTCATGGAAACTCGTTCCCACAAGCAGCGCGGTTAGCTGCTCCTCGAGCCCCTGGACATCCTGCGCCCAGAGAGCTCGGTACAGGGCAGTTTGCCTGTTCACTGGGAGGATGTCCGCAAACCAGGCTTCCATTTCCTCCTGAAACACCTCCCGTACTTCCTTGTTGGGAATGACAAGAAGGCAGTCTTTTGCGTTTTTTTCGCCTTCGTAGAGCTCTGCCCTGCTGGTCAGGGTGAGATATCCCGTGAGATGCAGGAGAGTCCAGAAATTGTTGGCGTTTTTGAGGACGTCGATATAGTTCATATTGGGGTTGAGTTTTACGGCGATAGCGTTGCCGCCAAGAAGAGCGGCGATCTTGCCCTGGACATCTTCTTCTGCAGGGAGACGCCTGGCAAAGTCCCTGGGTAGCTCGTTGCTGCTGGTCCCCACCCAATAGGCTTTAGGTTTTTCCTTGGGTGCACTTTGCACATCGGCAAGATATTTCATGATGCTCCATGGGCAGTAGATGTCCGAATGGTCCCCAAAGTGATACCCGTCGTACCATTCTTTGAGTGCATCCCTTTTCTCCTCGAGCCCTGCGTCAGAAAGCAGCTGGTCTACCTCACCTTGCGTGAAGCCAAAAACGTCAGCATACCTAGTTGTGGCAATATCAAAACAGTCCAGATTGTTCAGGCCAGTAAAAACGCTTTCCTTGGTGATGCGCAGGGCGCCTGTGAGGATGCCGAATTTGAGATGGTCATTCGTTTTCAGAGCGCCAGAGAGGAAGCCACGCATGAAACGGATCATCTCATTATAAAATCCATTCTCAACAGCTTTTGCAACCGGGACATCGTATTCATCAATGAGCATTATGGCAGGCTTGTCATAGTGACAGGACATGGCTCGTGTCAGAACCTGAAGAGCAAGCTCAAGTGTGTCCTCGTCTGACTTCCTGTCCAGATATTGCCGGATATAGTCCTTGTCATCATCGCCCACTTTTTCACTGGTCAACAGATATTTATGCTGATTGCAAAATGTACGGATCAGGACATGAATACGTGCAAGAGCCCGCTCAAAAGAAGGTTTCTCAATATCCTTTAGTGTCAGGAAGATGACAGGATACTGGTTCATCCACTTCCCACACAATGCCTCGTTTTGGGAAACCTTGAGACCAGCAAAAAATTGTCGGCTGTTCCGCGTGATGTCGAAGAACGAGGCCAGCATGGACATAAGCAATGTCTTGCCAAAGCGTCTCGGACGGGGAAACAGGGATGCATCAGACGGAGACTCAAGGAATTTTTCCAGAAATCCGGTCTTATCTACGTAGTAACCACCAGCCTGGCGCAATGTATCGAAGTTCTCGGTGTTCCTGATTTTGACAGCCATACCTGCTCCTTCCGGGGGGACTATCGGGGTTTGCACATTTCAGTTCTCCTGATGCCAACGTATGGGTTTTGCTCCATATGTTCAATCAAATTTTCCAGGCAAGGCACTACGGAGCTTGTCGGGTGAATTTTCATTCCAAGTGCAAGATCCCAGGCGGTGTTGCGTAGTTCTTCAGCAAAGCGTCCCTGCCGTCTTCCACCCGCTCATCACCCGGATTGTTGTTTATACGATACATCATTTTCCTGCATGCGTAAGCCGGTTTCTTTGGTAGAGTCCATATAGTGGAATAAAATTCCGTGGCAAAAAGTCGAGCAATAGGGACCATCTGGCCGGACTGGTAGAAATAGCGGCGTGGAGCCATATGACTCCACGCAAGATGCTGGAGTTTGTTTTTCGGAAAAGAAGTGGAGAGCGTGACGGAAACCGCGTGCGGTTAGCCCGGATGAGCGCCCATTTTCTTTTATGGAGGCTGAACGGATTCGACATGTCATTCCATCCATCATAGCTCTGGGGAAGATACGCGATCCTGCCTCCCCGAGTAGGTGAACCATGAAAGAGAACGTGCTACGAAAAGAAAAGCATCATTGTGACCAGTAACAGGCTGCTTGGAGAATGGGGGCTGTTTTTGGGATGCGGCGGCATCGCTGGATCGGCTATCCCACCATTGGACGCCCTAGCTCATCCAGAGTGAAAGCTGCAGAACACGTATGGTTACTCGGAAAATGTGTGAATAACCTGGGCGAAGGCTTCATAACTGCAAACCGTTTTTGCCCCTCTATCCTGTCACATGTCCTGAGACAGGATAGAGGGGGCAATTTTAAATTTGTCTTTTGGGGTATCCGGAACTTTCGCTTGACACCCGTCCCCACAGAAAGACAATTAACACAGTAACTGGATTTTTCTGCGATGAAGCCACGGTAGTTTATATTATGAATCTAAACGATCAACTCAAATAACTTATGCCTACATTTTATGGTTGTAATGGCGGAAATTTGAATTCTAAAATTTGGATTTGTGGAACTGAATGGGGAACTAAAGAAATAAAGAATCAGTATAAAAGTATAGATGACTACCTTGAACAGGAAATTCTAAAAGCTTATGCAAAAATAGATAATTATAGAGATGTTGCGAAATTACCTCAATTTCACTGGGAAAGAGAAAGTGAATTTAAAAATTTATCAAATTATATTATTAAATGTATAGGATTGTATTATGCGATTGACACAAATGACTTTAATCTAAAAACTTAAAGTATAATGATAAATTTAAAAACTATGTTAAAATAGAAAAATTGCTTACATATAGTGGAAAGGGATTTCATATGAATAGAAGTCCTGTTGCTAGAAAAAATGTTAATCAAAAAATTACATGTTGTAATCCTGAAGAATATATAAATTATAGAGTAAATTTTTTTCAAAATCTTATATCTAAATATAACCCAAAAGTTATTGTAGCTACATCATATATGCGTGCCGACGATTTGGCTAAGTTTTTTGGCACAGAATTTAAAAATTTAAGTGTAAGTTCCCCATAACCCCGAAAATGTAAATTTTGCTGGGACCGACGTCGAGCCCCGGCGCAGAAAAACAGAAGGCGGTCCGTTCGGTTATCGTGGCTGGTCAATCAAGACCAAAATTAACGAGGCAATAAATTATTTCTGAGATGGGGGGGGCAGGTTATCTGTAAGCCGGCATGGTTCTCTCCTTTTTGTATTTTGACCGGGTCAGGCCCGGAGCGCCATTTAATGGCGGGGACCCGCTTGCGGGGTGGCGGCCGTTCATTGGCGCGCAGCGGCTTGACGCGGAATGAAAAGTATAATGGAGGAGCAGCCGGGGGGGAGAGAAACATCCCCCCGGCCTGCCCAGCGGCGAGCGTTTCTTGTTCTACGCAGTCGCCCGTGCTGCATCCAGCAGCATAGCAGGAAAGTAAGCCTGAGCCGGCGGCACTCCGCCTATGGCTGAGTGGCAGCGCTCGAAGTTATATTTTTTCACATAACTCCGAATGGCTTGACGGGCTTCCCGGATGTTATTGTACTGGGTGAGGTAAGCCTCCTCGTACTTGAAGGAACGAAACCACCGTTCAATCATGATATTGTCAGCCCAGCGGCTCTTGCCATCCATGCTCTGACGTACGTGATTTTCCCGGAGAAACGCCTTGTATTCGTTGCTGGTAAACTGGCATCCCTGGTCAGAATTCAGAATTTCCGGCCTGGCGATCCTGAAAGCTTTTCTAACGGCCTGGATGACCATGCGGGTATCAAGGGTGTCGTCTGCCTCCCAGCCAACAATGCAGCGGCTGTACCAGTCTATGATGGCTGTCAGATAGAGGAATCCATGCCTTATGGGGATGTATGTAATGTCGATGGACCACGCCTGATTGGGGCGCCTGATGTCCACGTTTTTGAGCAGATATGGGAGGATCTGGGCTTTTTTCTGCCGTTTGGAAAGATTCATCCGGGGATAAATGGCATCGATGCCCATTTCACGCATAAACCGCATGGTTCTGAAGCGGCCGGCCTTGAATCCCTGCATCCGCAGCTGCTTTGAGAGCTGCCGGGCACCCCAGGAGGGATTATCGGTGTGGACTCTGTCGAGGAGAGCCTTGCATGCAAGCTCCTCTTCAGCAGGCTTATTGTCCCTGTGCTTGTAATAGATGCCCGTTCGGTTGAGGCTAAGGAGTCCGGCTGCGGTGCGCACCGAAATCGTCCTCTCCCATTTTTTCCCGGAAGCGCGGGATCTACTCTTCGAAAGGCTTTGGAGTAAATTTGTCCTCGTATCCTGGTCCAAGGACCTCCTCAGATTTTTTTTTAAGCCAGTCCACCTGCATGGCGAGCTGGCCAACCTTTTTGGCGTAGTCTTCCTTTTCCCTGTGCTCAGCGAGATATTTCTCCTTCCAGTAGTTCTCGCTGGTATCGTCAAAGGCTTTGGGACACTTTTCCAGAAAATCCTTTTTCCAGTTCCGCAGAAGATTAGGAAGAAGGCTGTTTTCTGAAGCCAGGGAGTTGAGGTCCTTTTCTCCTTTAAGAAGTTCGACACAAAGGTCAGCTTTGAACCGTGGGCTGAATTTTCGGCGGGTACGCGACATGGAGATCTCCTTTCAGATGGGGGTATGATACCATTTTTTTCATTAAGCGCTGCCCCGTCTTTTGGTCTTAAATCGCTAGGCCATTATAGTATTTTGAAAAAGGCAAGCGCCAGAATCATCTTCTGGATGAACACATCGCAAAAATCCTGGAAACCTACCAGTACCGCCGGGAAGAAGAACGCTTCTCACGCCGTGTTTCCATGGAAGAAATCGCCTCAAAGGAAAACGACTATAACCTGAACATCTCCCGCTATATCTCCACCGCTGAACCGGAACCGGAAATAGACCTCGCCGCCGTTCATAAACAACTGATGGAAATTGACGAACGCATTGCCTCCGCCACGGCAAAGCATAACTCCTTCCTGCGGGAACTCGGCCTGCCGGAAATAAAATAATAATGAGGAATACAGAATGGCCGGACGTTTCTTATCAGTTTCATGTATGCAATGCCAAAGTAACGACATCGCTTGCCATAAAATCCCGTCCATCGACTCATATAAAATTTTCAATCATAACAATCAAAAAGAACATATAGAATTTACATGTAATAAAGGACATAAAAATATTATTTTAATTGGTGAATTACCATTTGAAACGTTAATACATATGGCATTTGATGATTTTATAAACCAGTATTATAGAGAATCTGTATTTAATTTTGCATCAGCACAGGAAAGATTTTTTGAATTTGTTATTAGAGTTCTTTGTCATGAACAAAGTATAAAAAATAATAACTTTATAACATTATGGAAAATAATTCAAAACCAATCAGAACGTCAGTTTGGTTCTTTTTGTGCATTATATTTTCAACGTTTCCAATGTTTACCTTTTACACAAAGAAATTTTGAAGAGAATGCAAAAATACGAAACAATGTCGTTCATAAAGGAAACAGTCCCACAGAAGAGGAAGCAAAAACTTATGGCTCTTTTGTTATAGAAAATCTACATACTATTATGAAAAATATTCTTGAAAATATAGATAGTAACATTATTTTTGATATAAAGCAGAATATCATCCGTGAAACTTTTGAAAATAGAGGCCCTATTCCCAACGGAGCTCATATAACAACAGTATCAAGCTCAATAATTTCGTGGAGTTTGCTAAGTGACGCCGAGATCGACAATGGGAAAAAACTAGGAGAATACTCCAGAAGACATTCTAAAGAATATGCACAAATGGCTTCAGAAGCCAATAGGCAACATAAAATATTACATATTGACGACCATGGTAAACTTGATTTGGTAGAGCAAGACTTTTATAAAAAAGAAAAAAAATTTTATCGAGGAGAAAAAAACTTTGAAGACTATATTAATAGTGCAAAAACATATAATATAATCTACCAAAGATCACAGCATTTAATATAACAAATTTTTAACAAGTTAAATATATCTAACCAAACTTCTTTCCAGGCAAGTGCTCGCCGATATGACCAATATAAACTATCTTCTTACCGGAATCAGAGGTGAAATAAATGCGATCTCCATCAGTAATATACATATGAGCTTCACAAAGCAGGTCCAGAGTTATGGTATTTCCCTGTGTATCCGATTCCACAAATCTAAAAGTATGCTTCTGTCTGTTTTTGCCCTGCGTAGCGGTGTCACTTTCTGCCGGTGTATATCTGAATCCCTGAGGTAAAAAGGCTTGCTGCCTACCCACAGCTTCCTGCATAGAATTATGGAGAGTTTCAAGTATGGTGCGGATGCGCGGCAGTAAAAAATATCCACGCTGCATATTCGCAAGCTGATCTTCCGCCGTAGAACTGAAAGCTAGAGAGGTCAGTCGTTCACGAGCATACTCAAGCAACTCCTCCCCGGTAGAAATCGAGGTAGAGTCCATATAGTGGTGTAAATTCCCGTGGCAAAAAGTTGAGCCATGGGAACGCCTTCGGTATGTTTGGAAATACACAACCACCAAAACCGAAAGGAGAACACCATGGCTCAGGTCATACTTAACTTAGAAATCGATGAAATTCTACGGGCATTTACGACAGGGGCTAAAAATGAGGGATTCCGTCTTCTGCTCCAAAAGGGGCTCAATGCCATGCTTGAAAGGGAGTCCTCAGAACAGCTCGGGGCAAAGCGCTATGAGCGCACAGAGGAGCGCACTGACAGCCGTAATGGCGTGCGTACGCGTGAGCTGAAGACCCGTATAGGCAGATTAACCCTGAACGTACCCAGACACAGGAATCAGCCATTCAGAACAATGCTTTTTGAAAACTATTCGCGCAGTGAACAGTCCCTTCTCACGACCATGGCAGTCATGGTTCTGGAAGGTGTTTCCACCCGGAAGATCACCCGTATAACGGAAGAGCTGTGCGGAACGTCATTTTCGAAATCGGCTGTTTCGGAAGTCTGCAAAAGTCTGGATACTTACGTCAATGAATTCAGGAACCGGCCTCTGACAGATTCCTACCCATTCCTCACTGTCGATGCCACATACTTTAAGGTGCGGGAGAACCACCGGGTTACGGCCCGGGCACTTATGACAGCCTTTGCCGTCAACAGTAAAGGACTTCGGGAAGTTGTTGGATTTAAAGCATATCCCAATGAATCCACCGAGACATGGACAGACTTTCTGTCAGGGCTGAGACAGCGGGGGCTGACAGATCCGCGGATGATTATTTCTGACGCGCACGGAGGAATTGTCGCCGCAGTCGGCAGAGTATTCCCGACTCTGCCCTGGCAGCGGTGTCAGTTTCACTTTGCCAGAAACATTACCGCGAAAGCTCCGGCGAAGTACCAGGCCGGACTAAGCTCAGAGCTGACAGAAATGTTCAACTGCAGGACAATCGGAGAGGCCAGAAAAAAGCGGGATCAGATTCTCGCTGACTACAAAGATATCGCTGAGTCAGCCATGCTCTGCCTGGATGAAGGATTTGAGAGTGCCATGACTGTGATGGCTCTGCCGGCGGGACTCAGGCGGTTCTGCAGAACATCCAATCATATTGAGAGGCTCAACAGGGAATTAAAGCGCCGCTCCAGCGTGATCGGCATATTCCCCAATGAAGAGTCTCTGGTAAGGACCATGGGCGCAGTCCTGATTGAAGAAAGCCATCAGAGACAATCGGGCAGAGCTCTTTTCAGTCCCAAAACTTTTAAGGAGTTCATGACACCGGAAGTCATAAAGACGCTGATTGAAATCGCGAACGAGCAGCAACGGGTGATGGCCGCCTAGGCGGCCATCACCCGTTGTCCCCGAAAGGCAATTTTACACACTAATCCGGACTTGACTCTAATCAGGACGAGCAATACCAGGAGGAGAAGGAAACAAAAGAACCGCTGAAAGATAGCAGCCTCGGTTATCTCCGCGGAGCGGATTACTACCGCAGGAGGGGTGATATCCATGCTGAATGATGAGACAAAGCGCAAACTGCGGCTTATGAATATCGGCGAGTTCATTAGCGCCGTCGATCTCCAGGAAGACGATCCGCAGCTTCTGGCTCTTCCGTTCAGCGAGCGGTTCCAGATGGCGGTTGATCACGTCTACCAGGATAAATACAACATGAAGTCGGAACGGCTGATCAAACAGGCGAAGCTTCGCTTTCCGGCGGCAGACATCCACGACATCTATTACGGAGAGAAACGTCGGCTGAACCGGAATCTGATGGGTGAGATCGCCACATGCCAGTACATAGAGAAGAGTACGAGCCTGATCTTCCAGGGCTTCAGCAGCACCGGAAAAACGTGGCTCGGATGCGCGTACGCGAAGGAAGCCTGCCGGCATCATAATCGGACGCGCTACATCCGCCTTCCAGATCTGCTCTCTGAGTTCCATGAGAAGAAACCGGGGAAAGGCGGAAAGGAAAAACTGCTGGGTAAATATGCGGCTTACAAGGTGCTTGTCATTGATGAGTGGCTCATCAGCGATCTGACGGCAGAAGACATCGATTTTCTGTTTGAATTGTCGGAGCTTCGCTACGACAGCACATCAACGATCTTCTGCACGCTGTACAAGCAGGAAGACTGGCTTATGCGGCTCGGCGGCGGAGCCCGAGCTGAGTCGATTATCGAACGGTACAGCCACAATGTCATCCGGATAGAGATCGGCGACGAAAATATGCGGGATATCTTCGGAAGCAGAAAGACAACATAAAGGGGTGCTCTGAACTCCGTTCTGGGGTGCTCTAAACTGCGGTCGGCATGCGCTGAACGCGCTTCAGCGCATGCTCCGATCGCACGGAATAATCAATGGGAGGCTTTCGCGCACCCACGGTCCGGATGTTTACTTTGGTTTCTGGTAACTAAAAGAATTCTGTCCACTCATGAGACTTCGTCTCATGAGGATTCCGCTCCCACGGACCATTTTCGGCGCGCCGGAGCCCGCGCCTCCAAATGCCCCGCGGGAGCGGAACTATTAAAAGGCAGGCTGGTACAGCGGCCGCATATTAAGATAGCGTTCAGTCCCCC
>OGOZ01002055.1_pt1 | contig 10344 bp, 12 predicted proteins | sample 1552801 | NCBI WGS metagenome assembly OGOZ01 (sample SAMEA2580196, study PRJEB22360) | human gut metagenome | biome: human gut; feature: human-associated habitat; material: faeces | place: Denmark | collected 2008/2010
TATTAAAATAGAAGACTAAAACTGTATGAAACGAGTTTGGGAAAAGATTGTAGAAGGAATATTGACTTGCAGCGGTTTTGTAACGAGCATTACTATTTTGCTGATTGTCGTATTCTTGTTTGCGGAAGCTTTGGGACTTTTTAATAAAAAAGTCATAGAAGAGGGATATGTGCTGGCGGTGAATAAAGCCAATCCGGTGCAGGAACTGAGTGCGGCACAAATAAAAGACGTTTTTGACGAAGAGATTACCAACTGGAAAGAGCTGGGAGGACCGGACGCGGAGGTTAAAGTTTTCCGGTTGGAGGATATCACCTCCTATTTCTCGGAGGAAGAGTTGGGAGCCGGGTACGAGAAAGCCCCCCGGTGCATCGGCGAGATCGTTGCCGGTAATCCAGGCATCATCGCCTTTGTTCCCTCCAAGTTTATAGAGAAGGATTTTCCGGGCCACCTGCTGAAAGACGAGTCTATTTCTTTTGACGAGGTTTTTGCCGGAAAGGAATGGTTCCCTACGGCTAAACCCCCCCCCCGGGGGGGGGCCGCCCCCCCCCCCCGCCAATGCACGGCAGACGGCTGTACGGAAGGCGTCGAAACGGATAATTGCATCGATGAGGATAAAAACCACATATGCGACATTTGCGGAAATATAATCTCCAACCATGAGGATGCGAATCAGGATCACGTCTGTGACCTCTGTGGCAAAGTGATTTCCAACCACGAGGATGCGGACAACAACCATATCTGCGACTATTGCGATAAGGTAATCTCCAACCACGAGGACGCAGATGAGGATCACGTCTGCGACTTCTGCGGAAAGACAATCTCCAACCACGAGGACGCAAACAAAGACCACGTCTGCGACCTCTGCGGAAAGGTGATCACCAATCATGCCGGTGGTAAGGAAACCTGCAGGGATAAGGCAGTATGCGAAGTCTGCGGCAAAGCTTACGGAGAGCTTGATCCGAAGAACCATACCGACTTAAAGCATTTCCCGGCCAAGGCGGCGACCGAGGATGCCGAGGGCAATGTCGAGTATTGGCACTGCGATGACTGCAATAAGTATTACAGCGACAAAGACGGCACTAAGGAACTTGCCAAGGCCGACACCGTAACGGCGAAGCTGCCGAAGGCTCCCCCGACCGGCGACACAAGCAACCTCATGCTGTGGATCGCACTGCTGCTTATCAGTGGCGGAGCTCTTATTGGCACAACTGTTACCGAAAAGAAGAAAAAGCAGAAATAAAACCCGAATGCAGACACACATATGGAGCAGGGCGGCGGTTTGCGCCGCCCTTGTTCTTAAAAAACGAAAATTTACATGTAAAAAACCGCGAAACGGTTGCTTCCTCTTGACATTATTCCAGGTTGAGAATATAATATAGTCAGAGAGGAGATGTAAACGATGTACGGCATAAAATACATTTCAGCTATTGGAGCGGCGAAACGCTGGCACCTTTCAAGACGCCGTGTGGTTGCTCTTTGCGGAGACGGTCGCATAACCGGAGCGCAAAAAGCCGGGGCATATTGGATAATCCCCGAAAATGCAAAGAAACCGTCAGACGCCCGTGTTAAAACCGGTAAATATATCGGAATCCACGCGGCGGAAAAGGAATCAAACTGAGACAGAAAAGCTTTCATACACAGACCCGTAGGCAAAGGAGTTCCGGCAAAGCCCACGAGCCAACAAAAGAGAACAAGGCATCGGCTTTGCATGGCAGGGTCGGTGCCTTACGGCATTTTACAGGAGGTGCGATAAATGAAAAAGCTTATCACAATAGGACGCGAGTTTGGGAGCGGCGGTCGTGAGATCGGCCGCAGAATTGCAGAGAAGCTGCAGATCGCTTATTACGATCAGGAGATAGTAACCGAGATTGCCAAGCGCACAAAGCTCTCCGAGGAATATGTGGAACGCATCACCGAAGACCGCCCGTATATGTCTTATCCCATTCATGCCGGCATGAGTTTTCATACGGCATATTATGCTTACACTGAGTTTGACAGGAGTCTTACGGTGTTTGCCGAGCAGCATAACATCATTAAGGAACTGGCAGATAAATCCGATTGCATTATTGTGGGACGCTGTGCCGATTATATCTTGAAGGAAAAAGATCCGTTCCGTATTTTCGTCTACGCGGATGCAGAGAGCAAACTGAAACGCTGCCGGGAACGAAGCCCGGAGGATGAAAACTTATCCGATTCCAAGATTGGAAGAAATATGCGCTCTATTGATAAAGGACGGGCAAGATATTACAACTATTTCAGCCAACAAAAATGGGGAGCACGTGAAAACTACGATCTGCTTATCAATACGTCAGGTAAAGATGTCAAACAGGTTTCCGAAGCGGTGGCCGACTATTTGAAGAGATATCTGTTTTAATGACGGATAATTCAGGCGCGGGTGAAATTATGCAGGCAAATTGGCCTTCAAAGCGGGATCAGCTTTTGTTTTGTAAAAAAATCGCCGGATGGCAGGAAGCGTATATCGGGAGGCTGAACCGGGAATACATTGAGCTGCTCAGCCGTGACGGCCCGGAGACGGAAAAGTTCCGGGAGCTGGACAGACGCCTGCACCGGGACAAAAACCGTGTCGGCGTACAGACGGAGATGCGCAGCTCCGGGCTTCTTGCCGATCTTTGCCGCCTGATCAATGAGGGAGCGATCGTATACGACGATCTCGACGGATTCAGTGAAGAACTGCGCGAAAATGTGATTCGGATTACGTCATACAATGCACACGAATCAGAATAATTCGGAGGGAAGTGTAATGAGAATAAAACGGCGGATAGCAGTTTGTTTGTGTTTCTTTATTCTTTGTGCAGGCACCGTAAATCTTTCCGGCTGCGCGGCAGGGATACGTGCGGCAGATCTGACGGAAGGAATTAAGGCAAAGCCTGTTTCCGGCAGGGCTGCGGATGATGCTTTCAAAAACAGCAGTGCAGACTTTGCGATCAGGCTTTTTCAAAAAACGCGGGACGACAGCAAAAACAGTCTTATCTCCCCGCTGTCGGTCATGCTGGCGCTCTCTATGACGGCAAACGGAGCGAAGGGCGAGACTCTTGCGCAAATGGAAGCTCTGCTCGGCGGAGACATTCCCATGGAAACGCTGAACGAATATCTGTATTCATATATAAATGCGCTGCCCTCTGAAAAAACGACAAAGCTGAATAGCGCAAATTCTATCTGGTTCAGGGATAACGGATTTACGGCGGAAAAGGCTTTTTTGCAGAAAAACGCGGATTACTACGGCGCTGAGGCATATAAATCGGTGTTTAACGAAAAAACGCTGCGGGATATCAACAACTGGGTAAAGAAGAATACCGACGGCATGATAGAGAAAATCATCGATGATCTTGACCCGGACGCCGTAATGTACCTGATCAACACCGTTCTGTTTGACGCTGAGTGGAAGAATATTTATAAAAAGGATGAGATCAGGGACGGCACATTTACCGCTCTTGACAGCACAAAGAGAACGGTTTCGATGATGTATTCGAAGGAGCACAGCTATCTTGACGACGGCAAGGCAACCGGGTTTATCAAGCCGTATAAGAACGGCTACAGCTTTGTTGCTCTGCTGCCGAACGGGGATATTTCTCTCAGCGACTATGTTGCTTCCATGACAGGGAAGTCCTTTGTTGACACAATAAAAAACGCCAAGGATATCCCGGTGGAAACAGCGATACCGAAGTTCTCCTACAATTATGACATTGAAATGAGCGGTGCGCTGAAGGCGCTCGGTATGACGCTGCCGTTTGATTCGACAAAAGCGGATTTTTCAGCACTCGGATCTTCCGATAGCGGCAATATATTCATCAGCCGCGTGCTGCATAAGGCGTATATCGCCGTGGACGAAAAAGGCACAAAAGCCGGTGCGGCGACCGCTGCGGATATTAAAGTAACCTCTGATATAGGGGGGTTATACAGCGTTACGCTTGACCGCCCATTCGTTTACGCCGTTATAGACGACGCTTACGGGCTGCCGGTATTTATCGGCGCAGTCACGGACATCGGAAAGTAGTGTACGGCAAGCGGCTGACCGAAAGCGACGGAGGACGCGATTTTGATTCTGCTTCCGATACTGATAAAAAGAGGTGATCGTAAATGTTGAAGCGAAAAGTTTCTGCCATATTGGTCTTAATTCTTGCCGTAATAACCGTGGTTGCCTGCGCATTCCCTGCGGTTACCCGTATCCGCCGTAACAGGCAAATGTCAGCACCGAAAGCAAAAGAGATCGGCAAGTTCCGTTTTCTGAATGGCAAAAGCGATGCCGAGGGCGTAAGATTCGAAGTTATCGGTGTCCGTGAGGTCGGCTCGGATGTTGTTCTGGATTTGCAGTGGGTCAATAATTCCGGAAACCCCATTGAGTACGGCAAGGCATATGAGTTGTATCGACTGAAGGAGGAAAATTGGAAAGAAATTGACACAGAGCTCTTCTTCCCCGATGTATGCTACAGTATAAACAGCGGATCTGTCGGAGGGGTTTCTTATACAATACCGGGTCATGTCGATATGACAGCAGGTGAGAGATTCCGTCTTCAGACCGAATTTCGATTCCAATACGGGGACGAATGTTCCGAACCGTTGAAAAATCTGCTGGAATTTGAAATTGTGAAAGCTGCGGAGTACATTCCGAAGGAGTCTTACACCTACAGATCCGAGCACGACTTTGCAACGCTGTGTCTTGATCCGGACAACAAAACCTTTTCTCTCGTCTTGTCTTTGCTCAGCTCCTATTGGCCTCACGGCAGATATACCGAGACGGACGGGTACATTGTATGCAAAGCCGATGATGAAACGGGAAACACCTACATATTCCGCAGAGAGAACGAGACGTTGGTCTTTGAAGCCGGACGTTCGTCACAAGTCCCCGTGTACCGATACGGACTGACAGATAAAACTGCTGACAGATGTGTTCCGGACGGCGCGGTGTTCCGTCAGAAATCGTTCAGTTCCGAAACCGACGTTCCGTCCCTTCTGATCAGGCTCGAGGCGGACACAGAAATCGAAAACGACGAAATTCTCGCTGCGCTTTGCGGCTGCGACCGGACAATTCCGGCATCGGACGGAAGCGGGCAAATGATTAATATAAATGCCTGCGGCACCGGAATCGGGGCGGAAATCAATTTGCCCGAAGTAAGCATTTCCTTACCGGCAGAAGCTTCGCTGCACTTTGACACTCAGCCCGATACCGTGACGGTAAAATGTCTTAATAAGGGTAACAGCGTTGAGGAGACCTGCAATATCGACCGTTCGGACGGAAATTACTCCTTCAGCCTGAAAAACGGAGAAAATGTCTACCGAATCACCGCAGAATGGCAGAACGGCGACCGTGCGGAATACGGTTTTGCCGCATGTTGTTCAACGACCGCTTGACAAGGCTTCAACTTTGATCGTATAAATCTGAATATGACACCGGTGCGACTGTATCGATGCCAAGGCTGTAAAGAAAAATGACGGAAAACCGACAGGCGCACAGACCCGGTAAGAAGGGAGCTGTGCGCTTGCTTTTATATTTCACATATGTATATACCCTTTCGGGGTGATGAAAGGAATAACCGATATGACCTATACGAAAAAAACAACGGAAAATCTGCGGCGGCTTGCTGCACTGTCTGATGAGAGAAACGGCATTACGCCGGATATGTATACCGAACACGCCGTGTTCAGGGGGCTCAGAGATATGAGCGGCAACGGTGTTGTGACCGGTCTTACCGAAATATCCACCATAAAAGCAAAAGAAAAAGCACCGGACGGCAGCGTTCATACCTGCCCCGGGGAACTTTACTACCGCGGATATAATATCTGCGATTTGGTGGGCGGATTTTCCTCAGAAAACCGCTTCAGCTTTGAGGAAACCGCCTATCTGCTGCTGTTTTCCTCGTTGCCGGACAAAAAGGAACTGCAGCGGTTTGAAAAAATGCTTGCCGAATTTCGCAGCCTGCCTAAATCCTTTGTGAGAGATATGATTATGAAAGCACCGGGGCGGGATGTGATGAACATCCTTTCCCGCTGTGTACTGGCACTCTACACCTATGACGATGACCCGGACAATATTTCCACCGAAAATGTACTGCGGCAGTGTCTGCATCTGATAGCGGCATTCCCGATGCTGGCGGTATACAGCTATCAGTCCTATCAGCATTTTCACTGCGGACAGAGTCTGGTAATTCACCGACCGGAAAAAGGGTTGTCCACGGCGGAAAATACTCTGCGGATGCTGCGCATCACCGGCGAATATTCACCGCTTGAGGCGAAGCTGCTCGACCTTGCTCTGGTGCTGCACGCCGAGCACGGCGGCGGCAACAATTCTACCTTCACCACGCATGTCGTGACCTCCTCCCGCACCGATACCTATTCCGCCATTGCGGCGGCGCTCGGTTCGCTGAAGGGACCGCGTCACGGCGGTGCCAACATAAAGGTTGTGCGCATGTTTGAGGATATGAAAAAGAGCATTAATACTAAGGACGAGGACGCCGTTGCAGGCTATCTGACGGCTCTTTTAAACAGAGAGGCCTTCGACCGTGCGGGACTTATATACGGTATCGGACATGCTGTTTACTCCGAGTCAGACCCCAGAGCGGGGCTTTTGATGGACTGTGCTGCGTCCCTTGCTGCAGAAAAGGGATATGAAGAGGAATATGCCCTTTATTCGCTGGTGGCGAGGCTTGCTCCGGAGATCATTGCAAAGAAGCGGAAGATGTACAAGGGAGTCAGTGCGAATGTGGATTTCTATTCTGGACTTATATATCGGATGCTGGATCTGCCATGCGAACTGTATACGCCGATTTTTGCAATGGCGCGCATTGCCGGATGGAGCGCCCACCGTTTGGAGGAACTGCAGAATGCCGGAAAGATCATTCGCCCGGCATATATCGGAGTGAAGCCTACTCGGGAATATGAGCCGATTGAAAATAGGTGATAAGATAAAAAAATACGCCCTCGGAAACCGGATATTACGGAATCCGAAGGCGTTTTTCTTGTTTTGGCTTAATCGGCTTTTTCAGCCGCTTTGATTCTGCGGTACATATCCTGCATCTGCCGGTCAATTTCCGCTATCTTTTCGGCGCAGTTGAACATTTCCTCGTTGATTCCCTCAGGCAGCTTGGTCTTATCCACCTTATACCGGATGTCGTGCTCAAGGCTTGCCCAGAAATCCATGGCAATCGTGCGAATCTGGATCTCCGCTACCACATACTCCGTTCTGTCAGAAAGATATACCGGGATACGGGTGTCGAGATGCAGGGAACGGTAGCCGTTGTAGTTCGGCTCCTTGATATAGTCCTGCTTTTTGAGAATCTCCACATCTCTCTGCCGTTCAAAGATTTCGGCTACACGGTATACATCATCTATATAGTTGCAGACAACGCGCACACCGGCAATATCATCCGGCAAAGTATCCGTATTACCAATGCCATACTCACAGTGTTACGAATGTTGATTGTTTCGGAAACAGAATTCTTGAAGACGAGTTAGAGCAAACGGTGTTGACTATGGCGAAGAAATATGCTGCGGCAATTATTGACGTAGATGCCGAAATCGGCAGTCGCAAGCCGGACAGCAAAAAAACGATTCATAATTTCCGGTTGAGACAATCCCAATTGCAGCGAAAGAAATCAAATCTACTTGCAAAGAACAATGAACTGTTTGAGGCGCTGATTGACGGAAAAATCAGCGACAGCGACTATAGAGAGAAGTCAGCGACAAACACCGAACACATTAATTCTCTGCAAGCGGAAACTGACAGCATAGCTGCAGAAATCAAAAAGCTCTCTCCGACGCAAAATGACAATACGGAACATAAACTTCTTGCAAGACTTCTTGCGCTTGAGCATATGGATAAGCCGCTGGTGGATTCTCTTATAAAGTCGGTTAAAATTTCTTTGGGCGGCAAGATTCAAATAGAGTGGAAATTTTCGTGTTTCCATGATATAATGAACTTAAATGACGATAGTTCTACCGCAGAAGTATCAAACCGTGTGTGGCTCTATTATTGCTCAGATGACGGCTGGGAAGAATTGAACCGAATGAGAACCGGAGTTATGGATTGCGCAAGCAGGATGAGCTTGACGGTTATCGGAGAGTCTTTTGACAATGCTGGGCTCAGTATTACCGCAAAGGGCTTTAAAGAAATGCAAAGAGCGGTTCGGCAGGGAAGAGTGGACAAGGTTATCGTTCCGACATTGGATGGGGTGGCCAAGACAACGAATGCGTATAGGGCTTTTGAGAAGGCTATCTTAAAACGCAATGTCAAGTTCTATGATATGCATGGCAACCTGATAATCGGGTAGTAAAGAAAATGGACCGGCTCGAAAATTTTCGAGTCAGTCCGATACATATAAGTATACTCGAAGTCGTATCACATAGAGAATCAGCTGAGCAAAAATAGTTCTTGACTTTTTGGTACCGGCTGAACACACAGATATGTTTTAACGGTAGGCTTAAATGAGAGCACAATAAAGAAATATATATAAGACCAAGAGAAAGCAGATATTGCTTTAGACAAGTTAAGCGTAAAAGAATACGCAGACCCATTTAGTTAACCCCTTTAGGGGTAGCCAAAGAGGCAAAGACTCTAAGGCTTGAACAAAGAGAAAGCCCGCGCCTTGAGACGCGGGTCGGCATTATGGGCTTTTAGCCCTTGTGCAAACCACCCGTTTGGCGGCTGATTTAAAATGTTACATAATTTTTCCATAATGCACCTCTTATATATAATATGTGTAATTCTAATTTTTGTCATACGGAATACCGATTTAATTACATATAATAATTCGGGGTGAAGAAAATGAAAAATAAAAAAGAAAAAAGCAAGCCGGTTATAGATGTATCGTCTGTTCCGATTACCGGAATGCCCGAAACCGCGTTCGATATGGTAAACCGCTACGGCACATACAATATACAGTCTACCGCCGATACCGAAAATATGTATCCCACCGTTGCGCACGGCTTTAATGAGGGGATTATTGAGACCGATTGCGATGAAAATACGGACGGTGATAAGAAAAAGAAGTAAAAACTTGACAAATGCTCCGAAAAGCTTTATAATTTCAGTATGACTTAACTTTTTTGGAGGAATTAAAAAATATGATTAGTGCCGGAGATTTCAGAAACGGAGTAACCTTTGAGGAAGACGGCAACGTTCTTCAGGTAATTGAATTTCAGCATGTAAAGCCGGGTAAGGGCGCCGCATTCGTAAGAACAAAGGTTAAAAACGTTATTACCGGATCGGTTGTTGAAAAGAGTTATAACCCTACCGCAAAATTCCCGACTGCCTTTGTTGAGAGAAAGGATATGGAATATTCCTATTCCGACGGTGATCTTTACTACTTTATGGATCAGGAAAGCTATGAGCTGGTTCCGATAAACGGCAGCGAGCTGGGCGATAACTTTAAGTTTGTAAAAGAAAATATGGTTTGCAAAATCCTTTCCTATAAGGGTAAGGTTTTCGGTGTAGAGCCGCCCACATTCGTTGAGCTTCAGGTATCCGCTACCGATCCCGGATTTAAGGGCGATACCGCTACCAACGCCACCAAGCCCGCAACGCTTGAAACAGGCGCTGAAATTCGCGTTCCGCTCTTTATAAACGAGGGCGATATGATAAGAATTGATACCCGCACAGGCGAGTATATGGAACGCGCATAATTTAAAAACGGAGGTTTGTAAAATGGATATCTGTGAGAAGGTAGCTTATATTAAGGGTCTTGCCGAGGGTCTTTCTCTCGACGAGAGCACAAAAGAGGGCAAAATTCTTGCCGCTGTTATCGATGTTTTGAGTGATATCACCGATGAAATATGCGAAATAGAGGACGGCTGCGACGAGCTTATGGAGCAGCTTGACGCTGTTGACGAGGATCTTTCCAATGTTGAAGACATTATTTACGGCGATGACGATTGTGATTGCTGCGATGATGACTGCGACTGCTGTGACGATGACGAGGAGCTTTATGAAATAGAGTGCCCCGCCTGCCACGATACCGTATATCTTGACGAGGATATGCTCAGCGAGGACGGAATTACCTGCCCGAACTGCGGAACAGAGCTTGAATTTGATTTTGCCGGCTGCGACTGCGGCTGCTGCCACGGTGAAGACGATACCGACGCAGACGAGAAAGAATAACTTTTTAAAGCGGAATTCGGAATGTGTAATGCGGAATTTTAAAATGAGTAGGTCTTAATTCCGAATTTATATCTCTGAAAACTGCAAAGCTCCCTTATATCGGGAGCTTTTTTGATAAATAAAGACCGAGGTTTTATATATGCTCGAAACGGAATTTAAGCTTGAATACGAAATTGAAGAATTGCCGGCAGACGGCGGCGTGCCCGTTATAGTGGTGGCGGCAGGCTCGTCAA
>OGOZ01002058.1_pt1 | contig 10341 bp, 12 predicted proteins | sample 1552801 | NCBI WGS metagenome assembly OGOZ01 (sample SAMEA2580196, study PRJEB22360) | human gut metagenome | biome: human gut; feature: human-associated habitat; material: faeces | place: Denmark | collected 2008/2010
GCAATTTCAAATTATGTAATTAAAGTAGGAAAAGAAAAACGTCCCCTTTTCCTTAAAACTCAGTTTTCTTATTTTCTAGCTCATGCTTAATAATATCCATAATAATATCCACAGTCTTCTCCAAATCATTATTCTTAAGCACATAATCATACATACCAATTTTAGATTCTTCATAATCGAATCTATTCAAGCGCAAAGTAATTTCTTTTAAATCTGGTGTTGTTGTTCTGTTTTCTAGTCTTTTTCTCAAAATTTCCTTTGGTACACGTAAAAATATTGTAATAACTTTAGTATCGTTTTTTAAAATATCTATTAAATTTTCTGTACCATTAACATCCATATCTTTTACTATTATTTTTCCACTTGCTATTTTTTCATTCATAAGTTTTCTTGAAGTTCCGTAATAATGTTCATGATGAATATTGTATTCATAAAATTCATTATTTTTAATCATTTTTTCAAATTCTTGTGTAGTAACAAAATTATATACTACACCTGGTTCTTCACCTTCACGTGGTTTTCTATCTGTATAAGATGGCAAAGATTCTACATTTTCTACTCTTTTTATTAATTCTTTTTTTATTGTATCTTTTCCTGCTCCAGATACTCCAGATAATAATATTAACATATCTTCACCTTACCTTCAGCTATTTCATCTGCTGCTAATGAAACTGGTGAAACATCATCACTATCTGTTAATACTTCACTTCCTTCCGCTATTTGTCTTGCTCTTTTTGAAGTAGCTATTACTAATTTAAATCTGTTTTCTGTTTTTGTTAATAATTCTGTAACTGTTGGTTTTACTATCATAATAAATACATTCCTTTCTTATATTTTTTTATTCTATATTTTGAATTTGCTCTCTTATGTCTTCCATTATAGTTTTAATTTCTATAGCTAAATCTGTTATTTCAAGTTTTACAGATTTTGAGGCTATAGTATTAGTTTCTCTATTCATTTCCTGAACTAAAAAATCTAATTTTTTTCCTATAGAATCTTTTGTTTCTAGTAAATTTTTAAATTGCATTATATGACTACGTAATCTAGTAAGTTCTTCTTCTATTGAACATTTATCTGCATAAATAACAATTTCTTGTGCTAATCTTACCTCATCAACTACATTAGTCATAAGTATTTCTTTTATTCTTTCTTTTAATTTTACTACATATTCTTCAATAAGTCCAGTACTATTTAATGATATTTGCTCCACCATTGAATTTATATGGTCAATTCTTTGTAATAAATCTTCTTTTATTTTTTCGCCTTCAATAAATCTCATATTTACAAAATTGTCTAATGCTGAATTTAAACATTGTTTTAGCTCTTGCAATATTGTATCACTTTCATCATCTTCTGATGTTAATTGTAAAACATCAGGCATTTTTGATATTTCAGTTATATTTATGTTATCATTTAAACATTCTTCATTTGCAAGCTCTTTTAATTGTTTAATATATAACTTTGCTAATTCCTTATTGATAACAACATTTTTACCTTCATTAAGAAGTTTATTAAGGATTTTTCTAGCATCATTTTGATAATTATAAACAGAATAATTATCTAAAACGCTAACATTATCAATTAAATGATGTACAATATTTTCTTTTTCAAAGTCTTTTATCTTAGCAACTCCGATTGATAACTCTTTATAAACTTGTTGACTATCACAATTAATAATTTCCGCATTAAGTTTTTTAGCAAGCATAATACTAAGTTTAGTTTTTCCAACTCCAGTTGGCCCAATAATTGCATAAATCATAATTATCTTCCTTTAACTAAACGTTTAATAGTACTTTCATATTCATTAGTCTTAGTTTGGGCATTAAACATGTACTTTTTATCACTAATAGTGGTAAAATTAACTCTACCTATATCATAACCAAAATAACTTAGAACCAACTTAATCTTCTCTTCAGCAGCATCACAAGTTATCAAATCATTACTATAAGCGTAACCACATACTCTACTAGTACTTTCATCATAGATTGAAATCTTAATATCAGATAATTCATTATTTTTAATGTTAAACGTATCTTTTTCTACTTGTTCTTCCTCTAACTCATCACTTAAAGAAACAACATCAAACATATACTTATTCTTTGATATTTCAATCAAATTAACCATATCAAGATTAATATAATAGTTATTTGCAAATTTTCTGATGGCAGCTTCGGCTTGTTCCTTAGTTAATTCATCGTTACTATAAGCATAACCACACATTCTACTGACATCTTGTTTATAAATAGATAATACTATATTTGACATATTACCCCTCCTAAAACATGACACATCATATCATAAAACGAACAAAAAGTCAAATTCATTAAATAAAAAAGTACTTTTTCAAGCACCACTTTCATCTTCTTTTAGTTATAAAATCCATAATATCATTATAATTATCATTTTTAGTCTTAACACTAAATATAAAGTTACCAATACAGACTTTATTTAGAATAACACTATTTGGATCTATATCATATCCACACTCATTAAGAGAACCTATAACAGCATACTCTGCCTCATCATAACTTATATCTACTTCACTAGTTACAAAACCATTTAAACTAGTAATAATTCCATCATCATGTTCTCCAGTAACTGACACACTTATATTAACCATATTACCCTCCCTAAAAACAGCCATATTATATCATAAAAAAGAAAAAAAGTAAACTACATTACTCTTTTAAACATTTTTTCAAGTTCATAAATTGTATAAGTAATAACAGTAGGTCTTCCATGAGGACAAGTAAATGGATTATTAGTATTTCTTAATCTATCTAATAGCACTACCATTTCTTCATGAGAAATGTGTTCATTGGCTTTAATAGACATTTTACATGCTAAAGTAATAGCAATCCTCTCATTAAACTTTTCTTTATTAAAATCTTTATGCTCTATAATTACTTCGATTATCTTTCTAATAGTTTCATTAGTATACTCTTTTTTAATCCAAGAAGGATGACTACGAATAATTAAAGTATTAAACCCAAAATCTTCATAAGTAAATCCCATCTCATCTAAAACATTAATACTTTCTTTTAAAGACAAATATTCATTATTAGATAGTTCTATTTTAATAGGCACTAAAAGATCAACACTAGTATTAGTATCTTTGCCTAATTCTTTTAGATAATACTCATAATTAATTCTTTCATTCGCAGCATGCTGATCAATTAAAAATATTCCATCTTCATTTTCTCCGATTATATAAGTACCATGTGCTAAAGCTAAAGGAGTAATCTTTTTCATCTTTTCTTTTTCAATATATTTTTCTTCATTATCACTAACTACATAATCATTATTAAAATCAAAATTAATCTCTTCAAACTTAACTTCTTCTTTTAAATCTTTTTTCTTAAAATCAACCTTATCATTAACAGTATTAACACTACCAATATTAGAAATAGGTCTTTGTTCATACTTAGCCTCTGGTATTAAAGTAAGTTTATTTAAAGAACTAGATACCATATTATAAATCATATCTTTTAACTCATCTATTTTAGAAAACTTAATATCCATTTTAGTAGGATGTATATTAACATCTATTATATAAGGATCAGTCTTAATATTTAAAACAATAATAGGATATCTATTTATTGGTAAATATGTATGATACCCATCCAAAATACTACGTGTAATATCATTATTTCTTACATACCTTCCATTAACAAGTAAAGTAATATTATTTCTACTTGATCTATTAATCTCAGGATAAGAAATATACCCAGAAACTACATAATCACTATTAGAACACTCTACTTTAAGCATCTTTTTAGTAACATCAAGCCCATATATACTATTAATAACCTTAAGTAAATTACCACTTCCATCTGTATTAAGAAGTACTTTTGAATCATTTTCTAAATAAAAAGAAATAGAAGGATTAGCAAGAGCCATCTTATTAACATAGTTAAGTATATTAGCAAGCTCAGTATGAAGACTCTTTAAATACTTAAACCTAGCAGGAGTATTATAAAAAATATCACAAACACTAATCGAAGTACCACGTCTTAATTCAGTAGAAGAACAATTAGTAATAACACCCCCAGTAACTTCAAGTAAAGTAGAGGATTCTTCATCACTAGTAGCAATAGTCATTTTAGAGACACTACCAATCGAAGGAAGAGCTTCTCCTCTAAAACCAAGAGTGTTTATATTAAATAAATCATCTTTACTATATAACTTACTAGTAGCATGCCTAAGTATAGAATTCTTACAATCTTCCCTAGACATCCCCTTTCCATCATCAACTACTTTTATGGATTTAATACCAGATTCCATTAGATATATCTTAATAACACTAGCACCAGCATCAATAGAGTTTTCAACTAATTCTTTAACTATATTCATTAAAGATTCTACTACTTCACCTGCTGCTATTTTATTAGATAAATCATCACTCATTACTTTAATTATATTCATAACTATTACCTACAATATGGTTTATTTTTTTTATCATCTATATCATTGATTAAATCTTTTTGTAATCCTTTAGAGTCAGTAAGAACTACTTTCAAGCAAAATGCATCATCTTCACTTGGAAAAACAATAACTCTTTTACCATCATCTAAACAAGCTCTATCAAGAGAACCAGCATCGGCTGTCACACATTTAAAAGTCATACTATCAGTATCAATATTATTATTACCATCAATACTAATACTTGCATCGTCAACTTCAGTTTTACATATTCCATATTTTAACATTTCACCAAACTCACAATTCTTCATATTGTTAGATTCATAAAGATAATTATTAATAATACTACCTTTTTTAACAACAGTAATACTACTATCACCTAAATCTTTAGAACTAAATTGTTCCTTATTATAATTAAATCCTTTAGGTATATAACCAAGAGAAACTAACTCAGATAAAGTTATTGTATCCTTAACAGTACCACCATTATAAAGATTCTTAGTTCTATAATTATTATAAGCAGACTCAATAGTTTCTCTAACCGCAACAAGTTCTTTTTCCTTAGCTTGCTTAGTATAATTCCTATAAGATACAACAGTAAGAGTAGTAATAATAGAAAGTATTACTATTACTGCTAATAGTTCAACAAATGTAAATCCTTTTTTATTCATAGATATCATCTCCTAAAATAATTCTATCATAAATAGATATAAAAAAAAAGAAATAGTTTGGTTTTTTCTATTTCATTCAAGATTTAGTTGGTATGGATCAGAACTTGTAGCAGTTCCACTTGCTATTTTTACATTTTTTGTCCATTTGATGTAAGTTTTACTTTAACAGTTTTAGTCTTGCCATCTCTTTCATATGTAATAGTAATTGTGTCTCCTACTTTATGTTTATATAGTTCATATCTAAGGTATGCTACACTACTTGTTTCATTATTATCTATTTTAGTAATAATATCCCCTTGCTCTAATCCCACCTTTTTAGCAGAAGAATTATTCTCTACATCTATTACAACTACTCCACTTTCTGCTTTTGTATTTTTTAAATTGTTATAATAATTAGGGTAATTCCTTAAATCACTAAGATTCATCATAGATATACCCAGATATGGATATGTTGTATTTTTACCATTTATTATTTGGTCTGCTTTCTCTTTAGCAGTTTCTATTGGTATAGCAAAACCCATTCCTTCGACTCCAGTTCCACTTATTTTAGCAGATACTACTCCGATTACTTCACCATTAGCATTGCAAAGTGGACCACCACTGTTACCTGAGTTTACTGCGGCATCTGTTTGTAATACACTTATTACATAGTCTGATGAGCTTTGTTGTGTTGTAGATATTTCTACTAATCTTTCTTTACCTGATATTATTCCACGGGTAACTGTCCAAGAGTATTCATTATTAAGAGGTGCACCCACAACAAATGTTGTATCCCCTGGTTTTAAATTATTTGAATTACCAAGCTCTACCTTATCATAACCCTCTCTTGACTCAACTTTAAGCACTGCAATATCTGAGTATTCATCACTACCTACTAAAGTTGCTTTTACTTCTTTTCCATCTGTATAAGTCACTTTATAACTATCTGAGTTTGCCACTACATGATTATTAGTAATAATATAAGTATTCTTTCCATCATTCTTATAAACAAATCCACTTCCTGATGAATATTTTTGATTATTTTTATATGTATTTACTACAATTACCTTATCATACACCTTAGAAACAGCAGATGAAATACCATTATCAGTAACAGTAACACTTTTTTCTAATTTTGTTGTAGTAATTTTTAATATATTTGGATATTTATAAATCACTAATACCGATGTTGTTATACCAAGTACAAATATTAATATAGTAAATACTATCTTTTTAATCATATTTTTATTTTTCATAATTTTCCTCCTTGATACAATAGTAGTACTTTAAACTTAAACAAAACTTAAAAGGAATCAATTTTTTTGATTCCATATTATTTTAAATATCGTAAAATTGTCTTTAGTAGTAGCACTAATAGTACCATTATGTTTTTCAACTATGTTTTTTGCTATTGAAAGACCTAGACCATATCTATTGCTGTTTCTATTTCTTGATTCATCTTTTCTATAGAATCTTTCAAATATTTTTTCTTCATCTTCTTTTGCTATTTTAGATCCTTCATTTTTTACTTTAAGCATTATTTCTTTATTACTATTAGTAAGACTTATTATTACTTTATTATTTTCTTTAGTATGATTAATAGCATTATCTATTAATATACCAAGTAATTCTTTTATTAAGTCTTGATTACAATTAAAATATATATTTTTATCTATATCATATTCTAGTTTTATATTCTTTTCATAAAACAAACTTTCAAATGTTAAAGTTGTACTTTCTACTATGTTAGAAAGATTCTCTTTTTTTAGTTTTATTTCTTTATTGTTTTCTAATTTTGCTAGATCTAGTAAATCTTTTACTAGTTTACTCATTCTAGAAGATTCACTTTTTATATTGTGTATCCATTTATCTTGTTTATCGTTGAAATAAGCATCACAACTTGCATCAATAACAGTAAGTGGTGTTTTTAGTTCATGAGATGCATCTGCAATGAATCTTTTTTGCTTTTCAAAAGATTCTTCAACCGGAGTTGTTATCCATTTAGTTAGAATATATGATACTATGACCACTGATATTTCCAGTATTACAAATGTAATTGTTGTTATTAATAAATTTTCTCTTAATCTTTGTGTTGTTTTTGAGTTGTCTACTAATACTAGGATATTATCACTTGTAAATATATAAGAGTACTCATTTACATATAAGTTTTTTATATATTTATTAGTATCATGTTTTTTTATGATGTTTTTTATTTGTTTTTCTATTTCTTTTTTATCTATATCATTAAACGTATGTGATATTATTGCTTTATAACTACCATTATTATCTAGTACAATTGTATATACATTATATTCCATAAATATTCTTAATTTTTTATCATCATAGTTATTACTTGATGCAATTTGTAAAACATCTGATATATTTTTTTGTTCTTGGTTATAGTATCTAATATTTGAATAAAGATAAATAAATACAGTGAATATTGTTATAATAGTAAATATTGTAGCGAATAGTTTAATTCTTAATTTTTTCATTTTTTACCTCTAATTTATATCCCATATTTCTTATTACTTTTATTGATACTTTGGAGTTTATTAGTTTTAGTTTTTTTCTTAAAAATGATATATAGGCTTCAAGTGTATTTATTTCACATTCACTATCATAACCCCATATCTTATTAAATATTTGTTCTTTTGATAGTACTATGTTTTTATTTCTTATTAATAATTCAATTAGTTGAAATTCTTTACCTATCACTGATACCTCTTGGTTGTTTGTTGTGTTTTTAAGTATTAGTTTTTTTATATTTAGTTCTAGGTCTTCGTATTTTAATACATCATTATTTATATCATCTTTTCTTAGTTGAATATTTACTCTTGCTAAGAGTTCATCCATATGAAATGGCTTGGTCAAGTAGTCATCTGCACCATTGTTGAATCCATTCATTTTATCATCAATACTACTTTTAGCAGTTAACATTATTACTTTGGCAGAAATATTTTCACTTTTTAACTCTTTTAGTATTTCAAAACCATTTTTATGAGGAAGCATCACATCTAATAAGATTAAATCATATATGTCTGTTAGTGCTTCATACAGACCATTTTCGCCATCTGTTGCAATATCTACCATATAATTTTCACTTGTTAGCATTGAAGAGATTGCATCTGCTAAATTGTATTCATCTTCGATTATTAATATTTTCATAAACATCACCATCTAAAATAATATAATACTTTTCTTAAACAAAACTTAAATTATTTATTCAGTTCTTTTTCGATAAAGCTTGCTAATTCTTTACAGTATTTATTTATTGTATCTATATCTTTACCTTCGATCATTACTCTTATTAGGTTTTCAGTACCACTTGGTCTTACTAGCACTCTTCCATCTTCCTTTAGAGTGTTTTCTATGTTATTTATTTCATCTTTTATTTTCTCATTTGTTTTATATAATTCTTTTTGTTCTTTAGTAGCATTTACATTTATCATAACTTGAGGATATTTTTTCATGATGTTTTTTAGTTCTTTTAATGATTTATCAGTATGAGCCATTACATTTAATACTTGAAGTGATGTTAGTTGTCCATCTCCAGTATTTGCATATTCCTTAAATATAATGTGTCCACTTTGCTCTCCTCCAAGGATGTAGTCATTTTCTAGCATATTTTCTAGTACGTATTTATCTCCGACTTTAGTTGCCACAAAGTTTATGTTATGGTCTTTACAGTAGTTTATTAGTCCCAAATTGGACATTACTGTTCCAACGATAGTATTATTTTTTAGCATATTGTTTTCTTTTAAATAGTTAGAACATATAGCTAGGATATAGTCTCCATCTATTTCATTGGCATCTTCATCTAGCATAATACATCTATCGGCATCACCATCGTACGCTATTGCAAGATCGTAGTGTTCTTTTAAAACTAGTTCTTTTAGTTTATCTATGTTAGTTGATCCAGCATCTTTATTAATATTTAATCCATCAGGGGTATTATTTACTATAGTATAATCTATATTTAGTTTAGAAAACAATTTATCTGCAGTCTTATAACTTGCTCCATTAGCAGTATCTATAAGTATTTTTTTATTTTGTAATTCATCTTTTATATCTATTGTACTTAGTAAGTGATTTATGTAAAGCTCTACTTTGCATTCTTCTTTTGTTCTAATACCACATTCATTTATAGTACTATTTTCCTTAAAATTCAAAATATTTTCTTCAACTTTTTCTTCCAAAGCAGAGTTTAGTTTGTAACCATTGTTATCTAGTACTTTTATACCATTATACTGACTAGGATTATGACTAGCACTTATTATAAAAGCTCCATCGGCATTTAGTTTCTTTGTTAAGTATGAGATTGCAGGGGTTGGTAGGACTCCCACATCTATTATGTTACATCCAAATGATAGTACTCCAGATGAGGTAGCATCTGTTAACATATCTTTACTTATTCTAGTATCTGTTCCTATTATAAATGTTAGGTTTTGTTTATTTAGTTCTTCTTTTAATACTTTGCTCACACTACCTCCGATTTTATAGGCAAGTGAGGGTGTTAAGTCTTTATTAGTTATCCCTCTTATTCCATCTGTTCCAAATAGTTTTGTCATATTATTGCTCCTTTTCTATAATATTTTTCATATCTTTTACAATACTATTTTTAGGTATTACCCCTCTTACTGATGTAAGTGGATATATATTGGTGTTTGGTCCAATAACTGCTCCTGGATTTAGGACAGAGTTGCATCCTACCTCAACATAGTCTCCAAGAAAAGCACCAACTTTTTTTAGATTTGTTTCTATTTTGTTTTCTTTATCTTTTATAATCACTAATTTTTTATCACTTTTTACGTTTGAGGTAATTGAACCTGCTCCCATATGGGAATGATATCCCAAAATTGAGTCTCCGATGTAGTTAAAGTGTGGTACTTGAACATTATCAAATAAAATGGCATTTTTTATTTCACATGAGTTTCCTAGTACGCTTTCTTTTCCTATTATTGCTGAGTCTCTGATGAAGGCACAGTGTCTTACTTCGGCATTTTCATCTATTATACATGGTCCGATTATTTTAGCTGTTTCACTTACGTTAGCAGTTTTATGTATCCAGATGTTATCTTCTTTTTTTATGTAATCATCATCTAAGGTATTTCCTAATTCTATTATGTATTCTTTTATATTAGGAAGTATTTGATATGGATATTCATATCTTTTAATTAATTCTTTTGCAATAGTGTTAATATTTATAAATATTTCTTCAGTTTTCATTTTTCTCACCCATTTAATTATATCATAAATATTAATATAT
>OGOZ01002061.1_pt1 | contig 10339 bp, 8 predicted proteins | sample 1552801 | NCBI WGS metagenome assembly OGOZ01 (sample SAMEA2580196, study PRJEB22360) | human gut metagenome | biome: human gut; feature: human-associated habitat; material: faeces | place: Denmark | collected 2008/2010
GTTTTACAGCAGAAATCAATGCGGTTCAAATGAACAATGTCTATCGGATCTTTATAGTAAAAGCCTTAAGTTTGCGTATGAAACAGCCAATAATGAACCTTATGATATACATGAATACCTACTTCAAAATAAAAAATATTCCAAATTTCCAACAGATTTTTTCTTTATAGATGATTATCTGAGAAAAAATATGTCTAAAGATGACTATGCAGGATGGGGCGTGAGTTTGGTTTCTGCAAGCAGGAAGGAATGTAATGAGTGTTTTAGTTATTCTTATAAAGATCCCGGTTTAGCAGCAGAGTATTCCTCAATTTTTTATGCTGATAAAACAGGAATTTGGATTGCTTTTATATCTGCCAATATTCAGACACCGCAACTTGTCGTTGTTTATATGCCGCCCTCAGCAAACGAAAGAGAATTGCCACTTATTATAAATGAAGAAATTAAATATCTCTCAAATTTTTCTCATATTAAAGGTATAAAATATAAAAATTTCAAAAACTAAAAATGCCACTTAAAAAACTCCATTTTTCTTATTAATTCCTTAAAATCCTCGTAGTTTTCAGTCCGATAACTGCATAGTATCGCGCACCATTAAAAAAGCCTTCCTTTATGGAGGGCTTTTTTAATGGTTATCGGGCGAGGACAGACTTGCGAAGCAACGTCCGGAGCGGGCAGTTGGTGAAAACGAGTGTTGAACTTAGCGAATAGCTTAGTGAAATACGAAGTTTGAACCTTACGACGCGAAAGGGACCCGTTGCTTTTAAGCAATGGGAATTTACATTCTTGCCAGCCGCACCATTTGTCAATTTCAGGCGTTTTCAGCAACCTATCGAATGGTTTATCTATTGAAAAACAAAGATTTTTTCCTTCAATTTTGCAGTCCGATAATATTAATCTCAAAATTTCTTTTTTCGTGCTAAGAATCGGACTTTTTAGAAAAACGCCAACATTTGCTGCAATTTCCGCGATATTTGCCAAGATTTCATCGGTTTCGGTGTCAATCTCAAGGTATCTGTCCATATCTTTTTGCAACTTTTCTTTCTCAAGCTCAATTTCTGCTTTCAGCTCATTATACATTTTTTCATCGCATTTGCCTTGAATATAACCACGGAATAAGGTTTTTACTTCTTCATCTAATTTGTTTATCTTAATAGTAATATCCCGTTTGAGAGTCGCTGTATTTACTCTTTCTTCTTTAAGCTGCTTTTTGACTTCTGACTTGATATTTTTTAACATATCGTCACTGATGGCAAGAGGTAATGATAATTCTTTTTCAAGCTGAGCGAGGATTTTTGCTTCATTAACCGGTTTTTGCGAACATTTTGAACGTAATTTATTACATTTAAGATAATTATACGAATGATTTTCATCTTTTACTTTGGTTTCACATGTCATTAAACTGCCGCAACAACCACATCTGACTAAACCGGTAAATAAATATTGCTTGTCACCATAATATAATTTGCTCGGCGCCCGTTTTCTGCCTTCCATTGTATCCTGGACAATCCGGAATAATTCTTCATCAATAAAAAGCGGATAGTTATGCTTATAGGTTTTGCCTTTGTTTATGAAGTAGCCAATGTAAAACGGATTTTTTAAGATATTCTGCACCTGAGCCCGACTGATTGTTTTATTTACACGACACATTTTTGAGCATAAACCTAAAGTTCTCGCTAGATTGGTAATATCCTGCAAAGTACGTCCGCCTTTGGCATATTCTTCAAAAAGCCTTTTAACTTTAGGTGCTCTCTCTTCATCTATGATAATATCTGCCGCAGTTGTTTTTGTTTTCGATATATTTAAGTATCCGACCGGAGCACAGGATTGCCATTGTCCGTTTTCTCTTTTGTAAGCTTGACTTCTGATGACATTATCTCTTAATGAGCCGACATACATTTTAGCGGATAACACTCCCATGTCCCAACGCAATATATCAGAAGATGTACTGTCTTTATGCAAATGAAAACCTTCTTTATAAAAATGTATCTCAATTCTGCCTTGTTTGCGCAAGTCGTCAAGCTCGACACATTCTTTATATCCGCGCTGTAACCGGTCAACGCAATTTACAACAATGGCGGTTTTATGTTTTTGCTGTTTGACATATTCCAACATTTCATTAAATTTCAGACGATCTCCGCGGGTTGAGCTCTCTACAATGGAGAATTTTTCTAAAATCTTAAATTTATGATTATCGCAGTAATCAATAACCGTTTTAAGCTGTGCATCAATGGAAGCACCTTTTTTCTGTTCTTCCGATGACACGCGGGTAAAAATAACGGCTTGCTTGCATTCCTCGTCTGCAATGTTTTGATATTTGTTTCTTTTTGACATTTTAATACTCCTTTGATTTAACATGATATTATTATACCGCGCCTTTTTGGGAAAGTACGCGGTTATTTACAATTTCAAATAACTTTTTTACTAATATTTTACTGATTTTTCAAATAACTAACCTGATTTACAAAATAAATAAGGTTGTTTTTAACCTCTTGCCCCTAAGGACAGGAAGTTGTTTGTTTTGATTTAGTGTCATCAATGTCATTTAATGGAGTTTCGGCTTTTTTAGCTTCCCAAACAGCTTTTGCACTTAACTTAAAAAATGTGATAAGTTTATTAACTTCATCATCCGTAATATCGGGATAACAAAGCGACAATTCTTCTTTTATTTTGCTAAATGTATCAGTCATAATAATTATATGTCGGGAATGAAGAAAGACGTAAAGCCAATTATAAAAAAATTTTTAATGGTAACAACTTCCCTTCCAACCGGAAAAGAAGTTAAAAAAAGGCGCCTCTTATATAGGCTGATTGCGACAAACAGGCATTTTTCAGTAGAGAAACACATCACAACCTATGATACTCGCATGTTAAAGGTTGGATTTTAAAGTTTGTGACGTCAACGACAATAACTTTTTTTGTACGTAATGGAAAATTTTTCATTAAACCGACTCAAAAAATACAATTCTATAAATCTGCATCAATAACCGTGGACTTTGCTGCTCTTTAGCAAAAATAGCATTGTTCTGGCTGTTAAATCAGCACGGGATACAAAGGATTTGTAAAAACACTTCCTAATCCTGATTATTACTTAAAAGATTTATATATAAAGGATAATAAAATGATTGGATTAAAAAATATTTTTCATAGAATTTATGATTATTTACATCTTTGCTTTAATAAACATAAAACACGCAATATCTACAAATGTTTTAATAACGAATTATTGCGTAAAAACAATAAAAATGAAATTATAGATTGGCTGAAAACATTTAATCATACACACTTTTTAACTATCCAATTTCATAATAACATCAAAACCGATGATTATAATCTCGCAAACGAGTATCTAAGACAGATTATGGCAAGATTTGAAGCTAATCTCATTAAAAGAAATTGGAATAAACATCATCTTCCATTCATTGCTTTTGCGGAAAAAGGAAAAGGGATAAGCTGGCACTATCATATTTTGCTTAATTCGGATAAATACACAACAGACGATTTGGAAAAGGCTCTTGATAAATCTTGTGATAAAAACAAGTTTCCTAGAGAATTGATTTGCTTAAAAGAAATTACAGATAGCCAAAAACTTCATACCTACTGCACCAAAGAGTTAAAAATCACCAATAACGGCATAATCAATACCGACAGAATGATATTTTCCAATGTTTTGTTTGGCATAGAAAATAAAGCGCCGTCCATTGCGTCATAAATGAGTCCTGGAATACCGTATCCGTTTTTTATTACTATCTATATACCAAATAAAAACAGCTAGTCCGGTCGTCAAATTTTGATTAACTGACATCAATGTCACTTAATGAAAAAAATAATCAAAAAACGGCTTTACACTCCAAAAGAAGCGCGACAATACATTTACATCAGATTCTTTTGATAGTTATAACACATTGTGAATAGGTATTATTATGTACCAACCTATGTAAATTTTAACAAAGGTTTAACTTGTCTGCTGAGCAAAAAATAGTTATAAGTTGATACAAGATATAAAATTGTTGAGTGTTTTATAAAACACTGATAACCTCACTATAAATAGATAATATAATAATGGATGATAAAACAATATGATAATGCGCAGAGTATTTACTGTTTTAATCTTGTTTTTATTAAGTGGTTGTGCAACAGAAGCCGGTTATCAAAAAATTGTAGATTCATGGATGGGAGCAAGCAAAATTAATTTAATAGATACTTGGTGAGTGCCTACAAGTAATTATAAAGCAGATGAACATACAGAATACTTTAGCTATGTTGAAACATCTGTTTCTAGTGATAATTATGGCAATATTTATAATTAGAAATGTCAAACAACTTTTACCATTATAGATGATGTTGTCACAAGCTGGAAGTATGAAGGAAATAAATGTAGGGCTTGTGATGATGGTTTCTGGGGAACAATGTGCAAATATTGGTAGCAAACTAGAGATGAATAAAAAAACAATTTTATCTAGTCATTTTCCTGATTTTATTAAAAAATGGAATAAATTTTATAGTAAATTTAGGCAAGTTAATTCTTGGTATATTGTTAGCGATTATTGCCTTGACGATAAAAACAAGCCTAATGATGTTATGACGTTTACAATTTATCCTTTTACACATCCCTATCTTTTAAGGAATGGAATAAAACAATACTTATCAAAAGATATTAAAGACTTTAAAAATCTTTCAGATAAAGCAGTGAATTATATTAAAGAAGCTCCATATTTTTTCTCGTTAGCATTTATAATTGAATCTAAAAATAATATTTTTTCATTGAACGGCAGTAAGCAAGTTTTAGATAAAACAATTGAAAAGATGGAAAGTTGGCCTCGACCTAAAAAAGAGGAGTTTATTCATAAAATTAAAAAGCTTAGAAATTATCTCAATAGAAAAGAGATTGATTTAAAAACACTATCTAACATAAGCATTACAACACATATTATGTCATTTATCATAGAGTTTCTTTTGATAAAAGCTAAAGCAAAACACATTATATGGATATCAGACAGGGATAAAATAACAGATTTTCAAGATGGTATTGTTAGCGAATTAGTACGTTTAGGATATACAAGTTTACTCAATAAAAGGGTATCTGATAATGAGGTGTATGGTTTTTGGGGCGGTAAAGAATATAACAAAGAAATTTTTGATGAATTAGTAAGAATACCTGATTATATTTCCGGTGCTGTAGCTTCTATGGATTTTGAAGACGTTTATAAAGTGTCTGAAAAACATTATAATCTGTTTGATAAAAGCATCGTTGATAATGAACGGATTTATATTATGCACCTAAAACATAACCAGTATGATGACACATTAAGTAATCTCACATTTACAAGAACATAGTGTATGTAAGCGAACTTTCACATTGCTATGTCAAAGGTTGGTAATTTAACTTCCTTACCTCAAGGACAACAGGTTAAAAAAGTTTTTGACATTAACGACAATTTATTTTTATAACCTCATTTACAATTTTAATTAGGTTTAACATATCCCATTGAGTTATAAACAACCCGTAAACAAGCGGATTTGAGAAAACAGGTAAAAGATAAGCCCGACCTGAAATCAATCAAACCGGGCTGAATTTTGAAAGTTTAAACCAATTTACTCTCTATCAGAAATGTTTGAAAACGTTTCAAAGCATTCAAGACAGAATAATGGCTTCTCTTTCCATAAGAATGTTTTTTGCCGTTTTTCTCATATTCCGGTAGGATATTGGAGATATTTTTAATCAGATGCTCCAAAGTATATTTATTGTTACGGCATAATCTTTCAATCCGCCCGGCATAATCAGATGACGTTAAGGCAGAGTATTTTTGTTCCAAAAGCCAGTTTTCAAAATTTTTCAACATAGCCAGTCTCCTTATTCTGACACAATGCTTGCAGTGTAGTATGGATTGGCGCTATATTTTTCCAAAAGAGCCTTGTTAGCCTGCTGCCATAAAAAATAAGGCTCGGGTAATCTGACTGTTTTTCCGTTGGTGTATCTCAATTCGATAAAGTACATTGTAATCTCCTGTATTTGCGTTATTTACAATTTTATTATGTCGGGAAAAATCACATCTGCGAGCCCCTAAGATTCTAATTTTTGATGACATTTTGCTACGATTCAGGTACGAGATTACTAATTTACGGACAAAAAAGGAAAAAATAACTTATGGTTCTCAACACCTATAAGTTAAGACGTAAAAAGCATCTCATCAGTTAATAAAAAGTGCTGTAATTAATATTATTAATTCGCTATTTTATAATACTGACATATTAAGTCATCTATTTCCTCAAAAGTTGAATTAGAGGGAACAAAATCCGGTTTTCTAAAACCAGTATTTATAACATAAATAAAATCATGTATACTATACTGTGATGGCTCTCCTGATTGTGTTTCTTTTTTAATTGTCTTATTTTTAGCTCTTAAACAAACACATTGATACATTAAATCTATCTTATTTCCATCACTATTGGGATGGGCTCTATCCATATGCTGGCCAGCTGTAAGAGCAATTAAGTTTTCTATATATCCAGAAATTTCAGGAAACTTCTTTTTGGGGAAAATATGATGAGCCGCCGTTGTGGGGCCATACTTATCATCATTTATCTCAGAATATTTATGGTGTCTACGAACCCACTGCATTGCTTTTTGAATTAAGAACTTGTTATATTTCTGAGGTGACGATAACTGCTTTTCTTTTTCTTCTTGTCTAGAAATATTTTTTAGTTTACCGATATCTCTGAAATTAACCTCATTGTACATCAAATCTTGATAAACTATTACAGCTTTAGATAAATGCCCACCTTTTGTACCATAAGTATTTCTATCAACTGCAAAAACATTTATAACTTTAGAGAATATTCTCCTTATCTCAACAACTCCCCCATTGATACTACCCTTGCTTCCAATATTAGAATTACCTATTAGAAATTGTTCAAACTTCAGCTTCAATAAATCATAACTCTCTCTAGTTTGAAGAGATGTAAAATAATTTATATACTTTATAAAATCACTATCAGAAAGCATTTTGGTAAGATATGACAAAAGAAAATAATACGCATTTCTATCTCTCATAGCAATATATTCCAAAATATCTAAAGTATTTTTATTAACTTTAAAAATATTCTTTCGTCCTTGCTTATTTTTAGTCAACAAGCCTGCATATGCAAATAAATCTAGTGGTTGTAATATGAGTTTATCATATTCACTTCCTGTTGTTGGATTATTCGGACTTGGCTTATTAAATATAAATACTGCATTTTTTAGAAAATACGGAAATGTCCAAATATCATCACGAACAAATTCATCTTTATTAAGATTGATAATACAATCAGCTATAAAAGATAATACATCAGGTGTACATTTTTGGTCTATAAAACGGGGATTATTGCCTTTGACTCTAATATCTAAATTAACATTAGAAAAATAATCATCTATTCTATTTGTGCTCATGACTATGCCTTTCTTTTTTTATTCCCCATAAATTAACAGAATTACTATCTATATTTAAACTTCTTGAACCAAGATTCCGCCCAATCATATAAAACTGTCTAAATTCATCGCTTGCAAAATACGCTAAATCTTCTTCAGTTATAATGTATCCATTTTTTGCTTGTAAAATAGCTACGGAACCATCCGCAATACAATTTTGAGGTAAAAAACAAGCCCGTGGATTATATGTTAAATTTGGTACAGCAACACTTTTTGTATTCAAAAACCTACGAATACCAAATGAAGAGATATCATCTATGTAGGAATCATAATTATCAATATCCACGATACTATTTGAAGCAATATTTCTAGATTTTAATACGCGATATTTACCATTACTAACAGATGTGTGTTTTTTGGTTATTTGCCTGTCTCTATAGCTGTTAAATATACCTAAATATAACGAATTTTTAACTTGCTCAAAAAAATCATCTTTATAGATTAACCACGATGAAAATGTATCATCAAACATTATCTTGTTAGTGATATTATGTGTGCCTGCTGTAATTAAACTTTCCACTTTTATATCATATACTTTGGGAGCTTTAGTAATAAAAAGAGATATAGCAATAGTTTCTATCTTTACACCGTTAAAACCTTTTTCCCCAAAATCTAATATGGATTTTATTTTACATTTTTGCATCACATATTTTCGAGTATCGTTATATTCTGGACTGTTTAATAGGCTTTTAGGGGTAATTAAAGATACAAAGTCAGCAATTTTTAGAGATTTTTCAAGAAAAAATATAAACAAATTATTTGTACTTTTATTATATGTCTCTAATTTATATTGTTCCAGTTTTTTTGTATTAGTTACTTTGCCAAAAGGAGGATTGCCTACAATGACATCATATCTTTTCGTTGGTTTAAATGTTAAATAATCATCATTAATTATATTTATTTTTACATTAGGGTATAGATTTGCCATTTTTGACACTAATATAGATGTTACTTCCAATACGTTTTTATCTATATCCATAATGTCCAATTCTATATTTTTGCCTGCATATTTTTCCAATATCAATGGGATAAAATTACCGGCACCAACAGATGGCTCTAAAATGGAAATTGTGTCTTTTTCCATTTCAGGTAGCTCTTTTATAACATCATAGCATATACTTTTAGGTGTATAATATGCCGAACTGCTCTCTTTGTTCGTATTCAAATATTCAATAGCATTTGATATTAAGCCATAATCTAAATTCTCTTTTGTCGTTGCTAGAAAATTCTTGATATCCCTAATATCATGCCAGCATTTTGATATTACAAATTTTTTAATATTAGAAATATCTTTTAAGCGAGTTTCACAATTCTTAATCTGTTTAGCAATTTGTTGAAAAATGATAGTTGGCACAGCCTCGCCTATAGATTGCCGTATCCTTATATCTTCTTGTTTTACAAAAGTTTCTTTGTCTTTTTTAGACAAAGAATTTAACTTGCAATATGGAATGTCACTCCAACAAAAATCATCAGGAATAGTCATCATTCTCATTAATTCTCTGATGCTAAACACTCTATTATCGACAGGATGAATTGTTGATTGACTTGCAATAATATCATTTCTTGTATGAATACAAGGGGCTACTTTATTCCAAGAACATCGTGTATACTTATCGCCATTTTTATTTGTATTAATGACAATTTTCCCATTTACAACTTTATGGGGTTTATGCTTATCATCTTTATTGTCAAAAGCAGAACATCCTTCCTTAGTATGAGCTACCCAAGGAAGCATTTTTTTATCATATTTCCTAAATGAATGATACACGTCGGTTTTAGAGATATCCCCCATTTCAGACAATGCAGGTAAATCTCCAATAACCTCTTTTAATGTTTTTTCTTGGCTCCTTTTCGGAAAAATATCAAATGGAGTATGCGATTGTATGTCCTTACGGATTCCAACGATTAGAGTTCTTGTTCTACTGGAATTAGAGCCATAATCTTTAAAATTTACCACTTTTTTCAAAATATTGTAAGAACCCGCCAAGGTTTCATCGATAAATTGACCAATCGGAACATCTTTATCATTAGGGGTTCTGCATATAGTTTTTAAAAAAGCACGAACATTCTCATAAATGAAATACCTAGGTTTTATTTGAATTGTCATCATAATTGATTCGACAATTAACGAATTTCTAGACAACTCATCTTTTTTCTTATGATTAGCAACTGACATCCCTTGGCATGGCGGCGTTGCAACCAAGACATCTATTTCTTTAATTTTCTCTTGTTTTTTCCATAAATCTATCTGAGAAAAAATAGCCTGCTTGGTCTCATTAAGAGTGATGTCTCCTGTGATATAACCTGAATTATATTTGCATTTGTGGTTATATTTCTGAATTTGCATTCTTTTTTCGAGCAATTCATTGGTTGCCACACACTCAAAGCCCTCAGCTTTGAAGCCATAACATCCAACTCCAGCACTACTAAATAAAGATATGTAAGTATACTTGTCCATTTTAACCGCCATTATAATCCTATTATTTTATACACTCTCCTTTAATAAAAGGTAAGAAAATATTACATTTATGTACATTTTTTTATTTCCCATCAATCGAAAAATTTTTAACTAAATGACATTAAAGTCACGAAGTAAGGATATTTTTCTTGAAATATCTTTAAAATCTTCATACTCATTTGTCCGATACTCGCACAATATCGCGCACCATTAAAAAAGCTTTCCTTTATGGAGGGCTTTTTTAATGGTTATCGGGCGAGGACAGACTTGCGAAGCAACGTCCGGAGCGGGCAGTTGGTGAAAACGAGTGTTGAACTTAGCGAATAGCTTAGTGAAATACGAAGTTTGAACCTTACGACGCGAAAGGGACCCGTTGCTTTTAAGCAATGGGAATTTACATTCTTGCCAGC
>OGOZ01002062.1_pt1 | contig 10335 bp, 8 predicted proteins | sample 1552801 | NCBI WGS metagenome assembly OGOZ01 (sample SAMEA2580196, study PRJEB22360) | human gut metagenome | biome: human gut; feature: human-associated habitat; material: faeces | place: Denmark | collected 2008/2010
TATTATGATCTTTTCTTTCTCTTAAGTAACATAGCACCTGCTACTGTCATCATAGAAATCCAGCTTGCAATTGATGTTGCATCACCTGTCTTAGCTGGTTTCTTATCCTGAGTAGGATCTTTAGGTGTGTCTTTTCCTGTTTCAGGATCTTTTGGAGTTTCCTTATCTACTTCATTAAGTCCAATTACTTTTACAGTAAAGTCATGACTTGCAGTCTTTCCTTCTGCATCAGTTACAGTAATAGTAACGATGACATCTGTATCCTTCTTAGGAGTAGTTACTTTACCATCTAATGAGATAATACCTTCAGGACTTACCTTAGTAATAGTAATACTATAGCCTTCTGGTACTTCAGGAAGTACAAACTGTGTCTGTCCTTTAGAAACAACTGACTGTACTTTATTACCTGCAAGTAAATCATCTAGGATATCCTGTGATGATGGTTTAGCTGGAGTAACTTCTACCTTCTTGAAGTTTGCTTTTAGAGTAGTGTTTGTAGTTGCTTCGAATGTATATGGGTTAGAAGTACTTACTTCTCTTCCATTTTCATCTGTCCAGTTCACAAATTCATAACCTTTGTTTGCTTTTGCTGTTACAGTCACATTTGAACCTTCTTCATAAATACCATCTTCTTTATCCATTTTGACAGTACCCATGTTCTGATCACTTTCTACTGCAACTGTATACTTCTTATTTTCAACAGTTACTTTTACAACTACTTTCAAGCCATCTGGGTTTACAACGCCTTCTGGTAATGTAAGAGTACCTTCTAATACATATGTACCACATTCATCAGCCTTATAAGATGCTTTATTCCATGTGACGTCTACTTCTTCTGTTTCATTGTTTTCTAGAGTAATAGATACTTTCTTAGGTAGATTTAATGCATCTAGTGTTGTACCTTTTACTACAGTGAGATCATCTAGCTTCTGAACATCTTTAATCTTTACATCTGCTTCAGAAGACTTTTCAAACTTCGCAATTAAAGCTGTATTACCCTTAACGTTGAATGTATATTCTGCTTTATCAGATACTTTTTCACCATTAGGACGATACCATCCTTTAAATACATAACCTCTATTAGGTGTTGCAGTAATAGTTACAGACTTACCTGCTTTAACTTCCTGACCACCACTTACTTTACCACCTTTTTCTGCTTCTACATAAACAGTATAAGTATTATTAGTCACTTCTTTATTCGCAATATTGAATTCAGAGATAGCTACCCATCCATCATTTGATTCAGATGCTACAAACTTGAATCCATATACATTCTGTGTATCAAAAGTAAATGTTTTTTCTGATTTATTTGCTTCAAATGTCTGGTCTTTCGCAACTTCTACCCATTCACCATTCTTTTCAGTCTGGATATAAAGTGAAGCTTTAGTCACCTGACCACTGTTAGAATCCTGACGTGGTGTGAATGATACCTGGTTAATTTCATAAGCTTTATCAAATGAAATTTCTGTCCAAATACTTCCATCAGCACCCTTACCGCTTCCTGCTCCACCTGATGTAGTAGGAACCTTATCTTTTGTAGCTTGTGACCAGTCTGAATGCCAGATTGTAGAAGGTTTGTTGTCAAATGCCATACCGATAATACCTTCATTCTGACCACCATGAGCTGTTGGTGTTTCTGATTCTGCTTTACCAGTCCAAGAAGCTTTATTATAAAGATCTACTTCTGGTGCTTTTTCAGTGACTACTACGTTATCAATTACTGCAGAAACTGTTTCTGTCTTAGAACCAATTCTTTCTAATGGTAAGGCAAATGTTGAATGAGTGATATTGTCTTTCTTCACCATATCATTGTGAATAAACTTACCTTTTGCATCACATACATATTCACCATTAACATAAAGACTTGTCTTCTGCTGAGCTGTAGTGATTGCGATATTGACTTTCTTACCTACTGGTAATTCATAGTCAAAATAATAGTTATAAAGTTCTCTTGTAAATCCTAACTTACCATCTTCCATGATTCTGATATCATGTGTTCCATAGTCAGCATCTGATTCAAATAGGATATCTCCTGGTTTAGCAGGTTTGTTTAGTTTAATATCAAATGATAGCTTATTACCATTACCAAGTTCTTTAATTGGAGAAGTAACATAACTTACACCATCTTTTAATACTAATGCATTATCCTTGATTTCAGTATTCTTTCCTTCTTTAAGGTCACGTTTGTTTTCAGAACTATCCTTTAAACCGTTATTGAAATCATAGCTTTCATAGTTTTCACCCTTTTTATTTTCTTTATAATAAGGGTTTGTATTAGGTCCTGTTCCCTTATCCTGAGCCACTTTAGCAAGAGCATCAGCACTGCCTTTTTCCTTACCAGTCGCAGCCCATGTCTTTTCTGCATAGAATGGTAATGCATCAAAGAAACGCCAGTATAGATCAGATTCACTTAAACCTGATGCACTCTTATCGATATTATCACTCCATAATGCGAATGCAGCACCTAACATCTGATCATCACCAGCAGGAACATACTTATAAGAACCACCTCTAACTCTTACTTTATTTGCTTCAAACTGATTGAAGATTCTATTTACGTTTAATAAATCTCCATAGGCATTGGCACGTCCTTTGTTTCCATTTGGAACCATATAACCAAAGTCATCAATTGTATTAATAAGCTTATAGCCCATATCATACATTTCAATACCATCTGCCCAGTCAGCTGACCAAAGGTTCATTTCTACATTATCAATAGCTTCTCTCTTAATCTGAGTCACTGGATTATCTTTGATCCAAGTTAAACCACCCCACATACGTACTGTATTTGTTTCTTTTAGGTGAGGAACTAAATCATTAACGAATCCACGATATGCTGTATAGTTTGATAAGAACTCATCTGCACCAATATGTACAGTTGTTTTTCCATCAAATACTGGATTAGCACCTTTTGTATAATCATCAAAGATTTCTTTGATTTTATCTTTTGTTTCTTTCTTAGAGACATCAAGATGGTCAATAAGTGGTCTATTTCTATTTAATGGTGATACCTTATTCTGAACCATCAATTCTGGCCATACTTTAGTAAATGAAGTGGAATGAGCAGGAACATCAATTTCAGGTACTACCTTCATACCAAGTGCTCTTTCACCCTGGATGAATTCTCTGAAGTCCTTCTTAGAAATAGAATAGTCTTTTGCAGTAGGTGTTTCACCTTTATCGTTAGATAATCCTGATTCTAGACGGAATGCTTCATAGGCTTTAAATGCTTCATTTTCATTATCACCTTTACCATACTGTTCTAAGAAGATATAGTTATCAGATAAATGAGTCTGTAAGTCATTCATCTTATAGTAACGCATTGTTCTTGCAACATCCTTCATCATATCTAATGAAACTGGTTTACGTGCTACATCAAATAAGAATCCACGTGTCTTGAAACGAGGATAGTCACGCATTTTACCAATCTTATAGCCTTCATTGTCTTCTTTATACATCTGAAGGATTGTCTGCATACCATACATGTTACCTGTTGTATGAACAGAAGCAACATTGATACGGTCTTTCTGGATATCCATTGTATATCCTTCATCACCTAGAAGAGTATCTGGTGCTTTTAATTCAAAGTTGAATGCATTAGCCTGAGAGGCACCTTTTTTCACTGTAAGGTTAATACCTGTGAAATCTTTATAATCACGTACAAATTCATCTACAACAGCTTTTAACTTATCATCTGTATAAGTCACTGTCTTTAATGCGTTAATAGAAATCTTTTCTGTTGAGTTTGAATGCCATTCCTGGATTTCTGGAATAACAGTAGGTTTAGTATTCTTATTTGCAGACTGTTCGTTTATACCTTTTACAACATAGTCAACATCTGCAGTCTTCTTTTCTTTTCCTGTAGAAGTTTCTGTAACTACATAAGAGACCTTTACATTCTTATCAACTAATGGATGGACAATCTTACCATCTGCACCAATGATTTGTTCAAGGTCTGCACCATTGATTCTTACAGTAAATCCTGCTGGTACAGCTGGCATATCTAATGTATTCACACTTGCTTCAATTGTCTTACTCTGAGATTCAATAGAAGAGACAACAGAGTTTAGAGTTGCTTTCTGTGCTGTTTGTTCATTAGAATAAACTTCCATTTCAGCAATACTTACATTATTCCATGATGATGCTTCAGCAACAAAGTTACAAAGCTTTAATTCTTTTGCTTCAATAGGTTCATCGAACTTAACAACAACTTCGTTATTATAACCGTCACCCTTCTTTGTATTAGTAAAGCTCTTAGCAAGTTTTTCTACACCATCTTTATCTTTGTATTTAATATCAAAACTCTTTACGTTAGATGGCATTGGAGCAACATCTCTTTCAAAGAAATGAATCTTAAGTTCCTTAACGAGAGTCAATCCAGCAAATTTAGTATTGAGCCAGATATTAGTAGTTGGAGTTTCATAATCACTTGCCCAACGGTTTGCTTTTTCTGTGCTTCCATCTTTTACTTTATCTGGACTGAGTGTATTAGCTTCACTACTTGATGCAGTGACTGTAGCGTTTGCCATATGGTTCTTATTAGGCGTAGCATCTGCTTTTTCTACAATCTTACTATAGACTTCAATTTCATTGATTCCAACATTCTTCCAGTTGATTGTACCTCCATCTGCAGAAAGTACAGTTACCTTTACTTTAGTCGCTTGATGATCTTTATCTAACTGAATGATTTCATTCTGTTTTGCCTTAGAAGTCTTTTTATAAACTTCTACATATTTCCCATTTTCTTCTAATTCTACTTTATAGCCTAGAATATTCTGTGCATCATCAGTTCTTTCGAAATTGATATTAATCTGACGTACTGTCTTTTCTTCTCCTAGATTAATTTCAATCCATTCATTGTCTGCCTTATTCTGTGCAGTTCCCCAGCGAGTCTTCATATCACCATCTACTGCTTTGCTTGGTGATGTAGAATCTACTTCATAACTACTTGCATTAACAGTACATCCTTTAGCAAGATTTAAGTTTTCTACAGCATAGACTGGTCTTACATCAACAAATGCAGCATTCGCAATCATGACAGTTGCAACTAATCCAATAACACCTTGTTTCTTGTTCATTATCCCTTTTCCTTTCTTTTCTATATAGGACCAACAAAAAAAGACCAAAGTACCCCTCTAAAAAAGAAGGTTTACTCTGGTCTTGCCTAATTCAATAGTAACAATCCTATACGTTTTTCATACAGTGAAATGATAGCACTTACAATGTACTTATTCAAGTATTTTTTTAATTAATTGTCTTGTTTTATACTTATAGATGATTCTTACATAAGTTTATCTATTATTAGGTTGAGAAAAAAATCATTGTAGAATGTTTAATCTGTGTCCAATGTTTTTAGTCTTTCTAGCCATTTTGTAATAAAACCATCTTTTAAGAATGCAAGTAATGTCCCCTCACCAAATCTATCTGCACGTATAGCACCATAAATTAAGGCAATAATACATTGAGCATCTAAATGATCTACTTCTGCTTTAACCATTGGTTCCCAACTCCATTTGATGCCATTGTCTTCTAGGATTTTTATATAACTATGTAATCCCATCTCTTCATGATTATCTACAAAAGAATAGACATCATGAATGAACTGGTCTACAACTATTGAATAGTCTACAAAAGGGAACTGAAGTGGATGTTCTAATGTTCCATCACTCTTATCATCAACAATCCATGTACCAAATTCTGTTCCTGTGAACTCGTCTAAATATTTAGTTAGATTTTCATACATATAAATCACCCCTTAATAATCTTCGTCTGTTTCATCAAACCCATCATCTACACCTTGTCTATAAGAAGGATCAGTGCGATATCTATCATGATCATAATCACCATCATCTATTGCTGAATTATAGCCATCATTATAGGAACTAGATGATTCACTTGATTCATAACTATTGTATTCCTTCTTAGGTTTTGATGGAGTGTAAGTGCTTGGTCCAGGTTTATTTAGTTCATATACTAATTCACCATCAATAGTGAGCTTATCATAATACTGTTGATTTTCTATCTGAGTGGGTATGGATAAGAATATTTTGGCGTATTGACAGGGCATTTAAAATGACGTATGCTAAATTCAGTGATCGTTCTGTAGAAACTTGCGAAGCCTACAGGCGGGGGAGAGCCTGCGGGTCTCTCCCTCTTTTGTTTTAAAGAGAAATGATATGCAGACACCGAAAAAGTTCTCTTCTTTTAGTGACCAGGTTTCCTGGATCAGTGATGAAAAGTGAATAAAAATAAAAGACAGAGAATATGCAGAAGAGATGTTACGCCAAATAGGATATTTTCCTCTTATGGGAGGATATAAACGTCTTTTTAGAATATTGAATACAAAGAAATATAAAGCAGGAACAAGTTTTTTCTTTGAGTATGATTCTATTCATTTATATATTCATAGAGCACTCTGAAATACTGTTCATAATCTTGATACTCTGCTAAACCTGAAACCTGACCATCACCTGCTTCAATAATTTTCCATGAACCATCTTCTAATTTAGCATAGTCAACAGTATAATATCCACTTTCCAGATGACTATACTTTTCTAATAATTGTTGAAGTGGTAATGGTGCAATTATATCCTGCCCTGAATTTCTAGTGATAGTTGCTATTTTATTATTTATATAAAAGACTCTGTATTCATTGGTGTGGTCACCATAATGCTTTAAGTTAAGATATTCCTTAATACATATTCCATCAGTTAACAGATTACCACGATACTTATAAAAGACTTCCATCCATTGATCAAATTCTTCCTGTGTAATATCTTTGTCAAAATATTTAGGAAACTCTGTACCCTTTACAGATTTAACAAAGTCTTTAACCATAAATCTACCAAAAGTATGTTTAATACTATCAATATTAATCTGGGTATGAAGAGGATATATTTCCATTTTTGCAGTATCCAATTTTAATAATTCATGTACATTAGGGAAAATATGCATTAATTCATATTCTTCTGGAGTTGTAATTAAACGGATATTGTTTTCTAGAAGACGTTGATAAAACCTTTCATACTTTTCTGGATTCATCATATATCCTCTATATACTGCAGTTCTTTCTACTTGAGGTATATCTTTAATGACTAATTGATCTTCTTCAAACCACTTATCATATCCAAATAGTATCACATCAAATAAACCGGTTGCTTTTACTGCATCATATTCAGCTTGTAAATCTTCATCCACCTTTGAGACATTAAAATAACTAGATGGGAATAAAATCAAATCTAAATACCCATAATCTGCAAGAATCAGTCTTTTGGATCTTTGTTTGTTCTTTCTAAAGCTATTTAAAAGGATCCTATTAAAAATGTATTTATGGCATACCTGTAATTTGTGGCTATTCAAAAAAAGATTATAATTCCTGTTTTAGCGAGACTAAATTTTTTCTAGAATATTTTAATATCGTATTAACCTTGTTTATTATTTTTATATATCTTAAATTCTTGACCATTTAATACAATTTTCATTTTATGCATATAGCCACTATAGTCTTTTAATTGCCAAGAACCTTTAACAATGTTCAAAGCAGTATCTTTATCAACATTATCTGTTGCTTGTGTTAAATATACTGCATATTGATCAAAAGTATTATCTTCTGAATCAAAATCATTAACAGATGCTTGTAACTCCAATTCAGAAATCTGATTATCTTTATAAGATAATATATAGTCTCCTAAAAAATCTTCACCCTCAACACTATAATATAGACAAGTATTCCCCCACAAATCCATCTTATGTGAGAAAGTAAGTTTCTTTTTATCCTTACGCAATATGTTACTTAATCTGTCTCTAATAGATTTTAATTCTTTAGGGACTTCATAATTCAAATACAAATACTCTTCCACATCTGAAAAACCATTATCAGGTTTCTTGTATTTTTTCATCATCCAATCATATATTTCTTTTGCCTCTTTTTCAGATTTATCTTCCAAAAATAGAGTATAATCTTCTTTATCTGTTTTAAAGTACGAATTGGCATAAATTATCTTATCTTTATAAGATAATTTATTATATTTTTTAACACTAGAATCATATTTATCTTTCATATATGATTCCAAATCTTTTTGTGTTAAATTATATTTATTTAAAAATTCACGAAATGATTTACTCACCTTTTTGTTCATCTTATTAATATCAAAAGGATATTGTGTATTATTTACACCCCAATCAGAATATTCATATTTCCCGTCTTGATATCTCATCCACTTATCGCCCTTGGTTAGTACAACTTGTGGTTTTCCATTAGAATAATATGGAATTTCTAAGTATGATATTTTATTTTTTTTGACAATTTCATCCACTTCTTTAGTGCTCTTAACATGAGAACAAGCACACATTGTAAACATCATACAAAAAATCAATAAAATAGGATAAATTTTACTCAGCTTATTTTTCATAATTTTCTTCCCTCCCCAATATTTTAAATAATTATATCATACTGTTTCCAATATGCATTCAATTATCGCAAAATACTTTACATTATTTATATTTTTGGTTTTTATTATATATATAAATGATTCTATAGCTCATTAAAATATACATTCTTTACACATTCCACAACCTATTTATTTTTTTATATAATTTAATCCAAGATACTGTTTACGCTACATTCTAACAATAAACAAAACTGTTATATATCATAATAATCATGCGCTCCAAAAGAAAGCAAAGAACAAATCTATTTTTTGAATACCTATAATCTGCAGGATTCAGTCTTTTGAATCTTTGTTTGTTCTTTCTAAAGCTATTTAAAAGGATCCTATTAAAAATGTATTTATAGCATACCTGTGGTTTGTGGGTATTCAAAAAATTAAATCAACATATAAATCTCCTTAAAAATGTTTTACGTTCTTATACACCAATATCTTATTCTAATTCTCCATATTCATTGATATATTCTTCACAGCTTCCTCTGTTCACTTAACAGCAATATTCTCAACATTTGCATCCAATGTTTTAAGTCTTTCAAGCCATCGTACAATAGTACCATCTTTTAAGAATGCGAGTATTGCCCCATCACAAAATCTTTCTGCACGTATAGCACCATAAATCAAGGCAACAACACATTTAGCATCTAAATCGTCAACAACTGCTGTTTCCATTGATTGCGCCTTCCATTTGATACCATTTTCTTCAAGAACTTTTTGATAACTGCATAATCCTACCTCTTCGTACTTATCTACAAATGAAAATACATCATCAATAAAATGGTCAACAACACATGAATAATTCACAAAAGGGAACTGAATTGGATGTTCTGGTGTTCCATCATTCTTCTTATCAATAATCCATGTACCAAATTCTGCTCCTGTGAACTCATCTAAATATTTAGTTAAACTTTCATACATATAAATCACCCCTTAATAATCTTCTCCTGTTTCATCAAAACCATCATCTACACCTTGTCTATAAGAAGGATCAGTATGGTATCTATCATGATCATAATCACCATCATCTATTGCTGAATTATAGCCATCATTATAGGAACTAGATGATTCACTTGATTCATAACTATTGTATTCCTTCTTAGGTTTTGATGGAGTGTAAGTGCTTGGTCCAGGTTTATTTAGTTCATATACTAATTCACCATCAATAGTGAGCTTATCATAATACTGTTGATTTTCTATTTCATAATTATGCTTGTCACCAGATAATTTCATTATAAATCTATCATCTTCTTGAAATAACACCATTATTCCTTCTGATTCAAAAGGTTCACCATCCCAAAATATTTTAGATTCATTCTCATAATAATTCTTATTCCCGTTTACTTCTAATATCTTATAGAATAAGTCTTTTGCACCACGTTTAGATTCAATAGCTGATTCATAATAATCATCAACTGTATGACTTGAATAAGTGAAGTCTAGTTGATATACAGGTACACCATATGCTTTATTGTATTCAGCATATGAACAACGATCCACCTTAATAGTAACATCTGGAAGATCACTTGTTTGAATATATTCTTGTATTTCTGGTACATATTCTTTTTGGTATATTTTTGCGACTTCTGTAGTCTTAAATCCATACTTTAGATAATTAGGTATTGGACCTTTCATGAAATCTGTAATAAGTATTATAAGCCCTAATAATATTGAAACAATGAAACTAAATAATACGAAATAAAATAATATGTTATCTTTATTGTGATTTTCTTTCATATGATTGATGTTCCCTTCTAGATGTATCTTCTTTCTATAATTCTATTGTAGTCTATTTTTAAAAGAAATGTGTTGAGTTAGGGTTCTACAGTGCCTTTTATGAGGGGTTTAAAAAATATTTTTATTTAATATAAAAGAACGGGTGTTAAACCGTTCT
>OGOZ01002063.1_pt1 | contig 10334 bp, 7 predicted proteins | sample 1552801 | NCBI WGS metagenome assembly OGOZ01 (sample SAMEA2580196, study PRJEB22360) | human gut metagenome | biome: human gut; feature: human-associated habitat; material: faeces | place: Denmark | collected 2008/2010
CGCTTGAGCGTTTCGAACCTGTAGCCGTGGTTCAGCAATTGCCGGACGGTCGGGGCACTTTGTTCGCACCGGTCGCCGCGAGGCGACAGAAGGTGTTCAAAAGAGGAACACTTTCCTCTTTTTGTCCTTTTCGTTCTTTTCGGACAAGCGAAAAGAACTCTGAAAGAAAAGTTGATTTACTACAGAGCGAAATCAAAGTACAGTCAACAAAAGATAAAATAAAAGATACTCCCCCTACACAAAATCACGCGAAAATAAAAAATTTTTCAAAAAATCTTGATATGTTCACAATTGTGTGGTAAAATCAGAATAAAGATACGGCTTTGCCGTACCTCTTGGTCGTAAGTAATTTGATTTTATATATATTTAAAATGTAAATTTCGGCGTGTCGGGGCTGAAGTTTGCACAGGCGCATTGTCCGCCAAAAAAATATTTTCATCTTTTCCGTGTACGGCGTATCGGGGCTGTGACTCGGAAAAGCGGGCGAAATATCCGCGTGTTGCGGCATATACCATATATTTTCGCCTACATATTGTAATCAGATTATTTTTTCCGTGCTGTCCGCATGGCTTTTTTCGGTGCATATTTTTTGCGCCTGCCTCGGATAAAGCGCGGAAAACCGTTTGTTTCCCGCTCACTTTACTTTTTTTGCAAAGGAGAACGGGTTTTTCGGCATATTCAATATTATGAAAGGAAGGATAAGAATGCCATATAACAAAAATCGCGGCAAAAATGCCGCAGGCACAGACGCCATAGACAAAATCATAAATTCCGTTACATCACATCGCGCAAAATCGCCGATATCGATAGATGCGCTCACCCCCGATATAAAGCTTCCTCCGAGAACGGAGGAAAGCACATTTTCTTCCGATTTCGATTCGGAGCCTGTAATAAACGCGGGCAAAAAGCCTCAAAAGAGAAAGAAGCAGAAGCAGAAAACACAATCTGCTGAAAAGCCCCGTAGCGAGCAGGAAGCGGAGCAGAAGCCCGCAACGGCGGAATTTTCCGGAAAGAAAAAGAAAAAGAGAAATCAGAACCAAAATCAGAACCAGAACCATCCCAAAAACGAAGCCCCTGCGGCAGTCCTGCCGTCAAAGGCGCCCTCGAGGAGAAGAGCGGCAAAAAGCTCGCCCGACCTCATCACGGCGGCTATGGCACCTGCCGTTTCCACTCCCGTTAATCTCGGCGCGAGAAACACGGAGCGCAGAAATGCACCGAAAGGCAAGCTGAAAAAGCTCCGTATTATTCCTCTCGGCGGACTCGGCGAAATAGGCAAAAACATCACCGCGCTCGAATACAGCGACAATATTCTCATAGTGGATTGCGGCATCGGTTTTCCCGATGACGATATGCTCGGAGTAGATCTTGTGGTGCCGGATTTCACTTATCTTGTCAATAATAAAGAGAAAATCAGGGGCGTTGTCATAACGCACGGGCATGAGGACCATGTCGGTGCCGTTCCGTATCTGCTCCAGAAGATAAATGTGCCTGTCTATGCCACGCGGCTCACGCTCGGCATACTTGAACGCAAGCTGCAGGAGCATTCGCTTGATTTTGTTCCGCAGCTCAACTGCGTCAATGCGGGCGAAAAGATAAATCTCGGCGTTTTTGAGGTGGAATTTATCCGCGTGAACCATTCCATTGCCGACGCCGTATGTCTCGCGATAAGAACACCTGTCGGTATCGTCGTTCATTCGGGAGACTTCAAAATAGATACTACGCCGGTAGACGGCGAAATGACCGACCTCACAAGGCTCGGCGAGATAGGACGCGAGGGTGTTACTCTTCTCATGTGCGAATCGACGAATGTTGAGCGCCCGGGATTCACCCCCTCGGAAAAGAAGGTCGGGCATTCGCTTGTGCGTTTCTTTGAGGAATATAAGGATAAAAGAATCGTTATCTCCACTTTTTCCTCAAATGTTCACCGTGTTCAGCAGATAATAGATATTGCGGCGCGCTATGGCAGAAAGGTCGCGATAACGGGCAGAAGCATGCTTTATGTTATCGGCGCGGCTATCAAGCTCGGCTATATGAATGTACCTGCCGGTGTGCTTGTCGATATTTCGACGATAAAGAATTATCCGCCGGAAAAGATGACCGTGGTTTCTACGGGAAGTCAGGGCGAGCCTATGTCGGCACTCTACCGCATGGCTTATAATATGCATGATAAAGTGGATCTCGGTCCGCATGATGTTGTAATCATCAGCGCATCGGCTATCCCCGGCAATGAAAAGCTTGTCGGCAATATCATAAATGAACTCTATCGCAAGGGTGTGCGTGTGCTTTCCGATTCCGTTGCCGAGGTGCATGTTTCGGGGCACGCCTGCCAAGAGGAAATAAAGATAATGCACGCGCTGACAAAGCCGAAATATTTTATGCCGATACACGGCGAGGCACGTCATCTTTATATGCACAAGGAGCTTGCCGAATATATGGGCATGACAGCGGATCACATTTTTGTTTCCGAGATAGGCAAGGTGCTTGAAATAGGCACGGACGGTGCCAAGTTCAACGGCACTGTGCCCGCAGGTATCGTTATGATAGACGGCTCGGGCGTCGGTGATGTCGGGAATATCGTGCTTCGCGACAGGCGGCTTCTCTCACAGGACGGCATTATAGTCGTCTGCATACCGATAGATATGGAAAACGATGACCTTGCGGCGCGTCCCGAGGTTGTTTCCCGCGGATTTGTCTATGTAAAGGAATCCGAGGAGCTGCTCGACCGTCTGAAGGAGATAGCCGAGGACGCCGTGCGCGAAAGCCTTGCGGCACATCATCGCGACTATAGCTCGATAAAGAGCAAGGTCAAGGATGAACTCGGAAGATATATTTATTCGCAGACAAAGCGCAAGCCTATGGTCCTGCCGATAATAGTTTAATTATGGGGATGCTAAAAAAGTGCAGACCGAAAAAGTGAAGGGGTAAGTAACTTTTTTGGTAAAAGAGGTTTATTGAAGATTAAGTTTTTCAGTAATATCAACTCAAAATCAAGGAAGGGAAGCCTGCGGCTTCCCTTGAGTTTTATCGTATTCACTTTTTCTCTCGCCGAAATCCGTCTCTGCCGTACGGTTGTACGGCGACGAAACGGATATTCGACGACTCTGCGCATTTTTATCTATCCCCATCACATAGGGATGCTAAAAAAGTGCAGACCGAAAAAGTGAAGGGAAAACGTACTTTTTCAGTAAAAGACATTTATGAAAGTCTGAACTTTTTGATAATATCGATTAAAAGGAAGGCAGGCAATCCGCGCGGCGGATTGCCTGCGTTTTATCGTATTCACTTTTCGGCAGTGTGCGAAAGTTTTGGTGCGCATATAAAAAGCCGTCTGCTGATGCCTTTTTTATACTTATCCCGACGCGTTTGCTTTTTCCACAGCAAAGAGAAATCTATCTGCCTCATCAGGTGTATTAAAAACAGAAAAGCTTGCCCGCACGGCATCGCCGCCGGTGCCGAGTATTTTATGTGCAAAAGGCGAGCAGTGCATCCCCGAGCGCGTACATATTCCGTGCTCGGCAAGCTCTGCGGCAATTGCGGAAGCACTTCTCCTGCCCGAAGTAAAAAGCAGGGTGTTTCCTTCCTCGGCAGAAGGAAGAAATACCCTGATATCGGGTATGGAGAGAAGTCCGTCGCGCACCCTGCGGTAAATTGCATTTTCGTGCTCGCGGATGGCGGCAGTTGTCTTTGCCCTGACAAATTTCAGCCCCTCACCAAGTCCGACAATGCATTGCGTGGCGGGCGTGCCCGCTTCATATGATTCAGGTGCTTCATGCCCCATGTCCGCTTCCGCGGAATTCATCCCGTTACCGCCGAAAACGGTAGGCGAAAGAAGCGAAAAATCAAAATCATCGGCAAAAATCGCCGCGCCGCTCCCCTGAGGTCCGTAGAGTCCCTTGTGCCCGGGCACGCAGAGAACGGAAATATTGTCATTATTTATCTTTATATCGTAAATCCCCGCGCTCTGTGCCGCATCGACGATATAAATTATCCCGTGCTTTTTGCAAAGTGCACCGATTTTTGATATCGGCAAAAGATGCGGACAGATATTTGATGCATGCAGAGTCACGATAACGCGTGTATAAGGTGTTATTTTCTCTTCTATATTACGTATCACTTCGTCGTCATTGCAAAGCGCATTGAATATTCCGTATGTGATAATGCCTTTTTCGGCGAATGCGGCGACGGGACGTGCGACGCTGTTATGTTCCAGATTTGAAATCAGAACATGATCGCGTCGCCGCAGAATGCCGCCGAGCGCAAGATTTATCGCATGAGTGGTATTCATTGTGAAAATAACATTTTCGGGCTTTGATATACCGAAAAATTCTGCCATATTCATGCGGCAATCATATATTGCCTCTGTGGCACGCATGGATATTTTATGTCCGCTCCTGCCAGGATTTCCGCAGTATTCCCGCATGCAGCGCATCATTTCGCGCATAACGGAAGGCGGCTTCTGAAAGGTTGTGGCGGCATTGTCAAAATATATCATAAAATTCCTCTTGAAATCAAAAAATAATATCGGCTTTATTCAAAGCCCGAAAAGTCTCACAAAATCACTATTCCGCCATATGATATTCCCGCCTCGGCAAGAATATCAAGTGCGGCATTCACCTTGAAAAAGTCGATTTCCACTCCCGCACTGCAGCCTCTCGGGCTCTGCCCGGGGAGTAATTTTACCGTTTTTGCTTTTATGCCCTTTCTGTTTAATAATCGTGCCGCTTTTATTGCCATGGTGGGCGAATTTATTGTTATAACACGACGATTCATTTTGTCTCCGTATATGCTTGGGTAAAGCATATTTTTCATTTTTTCTTGCGGAAAAATCTTCTTCCGCTACTCTATTATATGCCGTGGCATTTGCTTTTGCCCAAAGAAAAAAATTGCTTTATTTTCCCACTTATAAAAAATGCAAAGCTTCAGATAATAAGACCAGAACAAACGACATAAGTCATTTGTTCGGTAGTGTTCGCCCGAACAATGGCAAAGCGGCAAAAAGAAACAGCGCCATCCCGAGCCTGTAAAGCAAAGGAGGGAAAAGCTTCGGAAATATCCGATGAAAGCTGTTTTGACAGGCGTGGCGCTGTTACTCTCGGGGAATGCAGAAAAAGTTATGTTGATTTTCAAAATTTGAGGAGAAAATAAAAATGGCAAGCAAGAAGAATATTGTCCCCGAGGCAAAGGAAGCTCTCAATAAGTTTAAGATGGAAGCTGCAAATGAAGTCGGTGTTAACCTCAAGCAGGGTTATAATGGCGACCTCACATCCAAGCAGGCAGGTTCTGTAGGCGGTCAGATGGTTAAGAATATGAACCCCATACGAACTATGAAATTCGACCGCCACAACAGAATATCACAGGGACACAAAATAACCGTAAGGTACTCGTTTTCCCTTACCGTATAAGACATTTGGAATATCAGTACATAATTTTTAATTATTGCCTGAGTATAAAATCCCTTGTTTGCGCATATACTGATTATGGGAGAAAATCCCGCCGGGAAAATGAAATATTTTTTTCGATAAAGGGTATTGCATTTTTCTCAGAATTATGGTATAATACAAACAAAGGCAACGGGCTGGTCTTCGGACCCGGGTCCACCTGCGGCGGGGATGTTCCCCGCCATTTTCTTTGAAAGGAGTGTAAATGATGAGCGAACTCAGCATATTCGTTGATGAATCGGGCGATTTCGGCACATACGAGCCTCATGCACCGTTCTATTTGTTTACACTCGTATTTCATGACCAGCGCAGCTCAATTGAAGCTCAGATAAAACACTTGGAACATGGACTTGCAGACATCGGCTTTGATGTGAAGCATTGTTTTCATGCCGGTCCCATTATACGCCGCGAAGAAGATTATCAAAATCTTTCAATCACAGAGCGCAGAAAGTGCCTTAACCGTATTCTGACATTCGCTAAAAATTGCGATATATCATACATCACTTTTTCGGTTGAGAAAAAGCGCATGTCGGATTCACTTGGTTTGACAGTCGCGCTATCAAAGCAACTTTCTGCATTTATACGCGGAGAATATGCTCTCTTTGCGCAATTTGACAAGATTATCGTTTATTATGATAACGGACAAGTTGAACTGAACAAGCTTTTGGCTTCGGTTTTCGCCGTAATGCTTCCGCAAGCGGAATTCCGTAAGGTGCTTCCCGCCGATTACAGATTATTTCAGGTCGCCGACCTCTTTTGCACATTGGAACTTGTCTGCCTGAAAGACGAACATCATAAGTTCTGCGTGAGTGCCGGATTCAATGATCGCACCGTCGTCAAGCAAAAATATCTCATCGACCATCATGATACTTGAGAGCCGGTGTGAAACCAGAATTCCTCCCTTGTTTTCGCACAATCGCTTGAAAGATGAGAAAATATAGTCTTCCGCTTCGGGATCAAGTGCCGATGACGGTTCGTCAAGAATCACAAATTGTGAATCGCGGAAGAATGCACGAGCAAGGGCGACTTTCTGCCATTGTCCTCCGGAAAGCTCCGCTCCTTGGTCATTAAATCTTCTTGTCATATCCGTATCAAGACCGTTTTCCAGCGTTTCAATAATTCTGTCGGCTCCGGACGCTTGCGCTGCCAAATATATCGCTTCATCGTCACTTTTTTTGCGGATATCAGAAATTGCAATGTTTTCACGAAGCGAGAGAGAATAATGATTTACATCCTGAAAGCACACACCGAACATATTGTGCAGATCCTCGAGAGGATAGCATTTAATGCTTTTTCCGCCAAGCAATATTTCGCCCGATTGAGGCTCATAAAACCGGAGAAGAAGTTTAATTATCGTTGTTTTTCCGGCGCCGTTAACACCGATCAGGGCAATTTTGCTGCCTCCCTTTATTTTCAAGTTCAGATTCTTTATTGTATATTCCTCGTTGCCGGGGTATTGAAAACAGACATTTCGGAATTCAATATCGGGAAACAGTGGAATCCGCTCTGTCCCATCGTCTCTGATGGTGTTTTCATATTTTAAGAAATCCATGTACTTAATTACATGGGGAACATCAATCTCGATCTGGCAGGCAAGATCCTCGATAATTGTTGCAAAATTCTCGCCGGTAGTCCCCGCAAGACCAATATACATGGCGAGAGTGCCTATTGCCATAGCGCCGTGCAGAACGGAACGAACCGACAAAATAATCATAACAACGATGCCGCTGTAGGTCAGAAGTGAGGCTAGAAAAGAAGCAACAGAGCCTTTTACAAAAAGCCTTGCGCGTTCGCTCCGTATTTTATCCCACAGACTGTTATACTTGTCCTTGAAATAATCCGCAAGGTTATATAATCGCAAATCCTTAGCGGCAAACGGGCTTGTCAACAGAGATTTATAGTAGTTTTTCTTGCGAGTCTCTGGAATATTGTCGATCGACCATTGGTCCACTTTGGTTTTATGCCTATAAGAGATGATTGCGCCGGGGATATAAGTTGCCATATACATAAAGCCGAGCAACGGGTTGTATGACAGGAAAACAATCATCCCCGACACAAAGGTTATCAACCGAATAATCGTATCAACCGCCCAACACATATTGCCAGTTATGTAGCTTTCACTTGTGTTTGCCGCCTTCAGCTTTGCGGAATTGCCAGGGTCGTCAAAAAAGGCGGTGTCTATCTCTGTCATCTTCCTCATAATTGCCATATCCATATGATAAGTTGCTTTTCGTTCGATTTTTTCGTATATAACAGAATTGAGATGGGTGATAACGGACGCTGCTACCTGAAATACAAGATATAACGAAAGATATATCCATACGACATGGGAGACCGCATGTGTTTGGTATATGAAAGTCAATTCGTCAAGTATCAGCTTCCATATCCACACACCGAGAAGCGGTATTGCATATTTGACGCCGGTCAGACACCAATACAGGACAGCACGGCATTTATCTGTTTTGAAAAGCAAACTAACAAGGAAGCATTCCGTTTTTATTGTTTGTTTAATGGTGCCGTTCACTGCACATCACCTGCCTTAAAAGTAATTTCTCTCATGCGATTTATAACTGATTTCAGCTCGTACTTCCGCGGCAAATCAAGAAAACGTTCTGTAGTGGTAAAGAAGGACGAGAACACCGTGTCCAGGCCTTCGGATGCAATCGCATCATAGAGCGTATTTATCATAGCATCAAGATGAACGCGGCAATCGGTGCTGCGAAGCTCAATCCAGCGAAGCATATACCCGAGAGTATCCAGCTGCCGCTTGGACACAATGTCGTGAAGCCCCCGAATGTCAATTTTCTCATCGCCGATGAAGATAAATCCCATATCGGACACCTCCAGCCGCTCACTTCCACTCCCTTTGGGGTAGGAGTTAAAGTTCGTTGAGTAAAGCGTGCGTGCCTGCGCCCATGAGGTCTTGGGCGGCAGATCGGGCGAGACACCGCACGCTGCACATATTGCTTGCGAGCGCTCGGTCACATCGTGGATGAGGTAGTCCTCCATCAAATAGATACGGTCAGCCACCGCAAGATACTCACCACTTCCGCCAATGACCAATATGGTGGAAACCCCGCAGGACACGAACAATTCGCCTACGCGGTCGGTAAATGGGGTAATAGGCTCCCGCTCGATCAGTTCTTTCATCATCCGATCACGAATCATGAAATTGGTGGCGCTACGGTCCTCGTCGATGAGTAAAAGCTTTGATCCGCAGTCCACAGCCTCCATAATGTTCGCCGCTTGCGATGTCGAGCCGGAGGCGTGATCAGTGGAAAAATCGCGGGGGTCTCCGCTTGGCAACCACTTGATAAACGGAGAGATGTTGACCGATTTGACGGATCTTCCGTCCTCCGCTGAAATGGTCATGGCTGAAGCATCGGTGATGCACAGCTCGCGACCATCGCCAAGACAATGGTCATAGATACCCGCGGATATGGCATCGAGCAGGGTGGATTTTCCGGAATAGCCGCCACCGGTTATGACCGTTACTCCACGCCGAACCGCCATACCGCGCACACCGCAAACTTCAATCTCGTCATTCGGCGTAGAGCGAAATGGAATGGCACCCGCAAGAGGTCGATCGGCTGCCTTAGCACGCGGAAGAATACTGCCATTGGCAATAAATGCGCAGTAGTCGCTTTTCTCAAGCCACGCACGGATGTCGGCTTGTTTTTCTGAAAGTGTAATGGTTTGGTTAAACTTTACGATGTCAAACTGTGCTATAAACATATCCACAGCGGCGGGCAGGTCGTGACAAAGCATTTGAATTGCTTTTCTTAGCTTTCCTTTGGGCAGTTGTACCTGCATCCGGATACACAAGCATATTTTCAGAGGACGGGAAACCCCATCGTCAGGTAAATATCCCGTGTTTCCGCTTCCGCTAATATAATCCTTTTGCGGACGAAGAGCAAAATACGCTGTGTTGCGCACAAGTACCTCTCCTCCAGGCTTATAAACATAATACTTCCCGTTTTCGTCATCTGGGCGAGAACGGTTATAAATGTTGGCATTCAGCTCGTCGATATACGGTATAAAAGCACGCAGACAATGGTCCGCTGCAGCTGGGGTAGAAGTATCAAATCCCAACTTTTCAACGGGGATGCTCCATGTGAGCGTTGGCTTACTGCACGCCAATTTGTGAGTGTTGGTAATTTCGCAGGATATATCCTCGTGCCAATATATAGGTTCATATTGAACTTCCGGTTCCTGACCGGAAGGTGGCACAAGAATTAATTCACCGTTATACATTTCTTTATATGTGTTCGTGTTGCTTTGCATGTTTAACAGATAGTGCTTAAGTCGTTTTATATACATCACCCTTTCGATTATTGTACTCCGCAAATCACAGCATATACCTACAATGCGGCAAATCTGCTGAAAACCATGATAACAACTGTAGGCAATGAGATTCAGCAGAGTGATACATATACATATTATCTCGATGGCAATGTAAAGAGCATCAAAGATAAAAATAATGCAGAGACAATATATACATATGATAGCCTCGGAAGAATAAAATCCGAAGAAATAACACTTGACGGCACAAGGCAATGTATGATATCATATACATATGACAGTGCAGGCAACCGCGCGACAAAGACAAGCAACGGTACTACGACGACATATACATATGATGCAAATAATCGCCTGATAACCGAAGCAACTCCCGTGCAGGCAAAGACATATACATATGATGCCAACGGTAATCAGCTGAATGCTATGGTCGATGCCAACTATGCAGGCTCATATAAATATGACCTCTGGAATATGCAGGTTGAATATTCACTGGACGGCGTGGAAAAGGTATATTATACCTATCGCCCCGATGGACTTCGCCGCTCGGTGCAGGGCAGAGTGCATATATGGGATAGCGGTAATATAATCGCCGAT
>OGOZ01002064.1_pt1 | contig 10334 bp, 8 predicted proteins | sample 1552801 | NCBI WGS metagenome assembly OGOZ01 (sample SAMEA2580196, study PRJEB22360) | human gut metagenome | biome: human gut; feature: human-associated habitat; material: faeces | place: Denmark | collected 2008/2010
TTACGCTATTGAACTTTTCAACCTTGGCATGGCGGTCATTTTTTAAAATAGTTACAACAATATTATAGCCGATTGTCTATAAATTCAAAATTATTTCATAATTTGTAACTTAACAATCCCTAATTTTGGATTTTAGTTTTCCAATCAATCCGCTTTTCTCTCTGCCTATCAAGCCCCACCGTAAGTTTATCTGTAACTTTCAAACAATCGCACAGGATTTAATCAGACAATTCAGAACCACTTTACGTAATCGTAATAACATTATTTTTTCCGTTAACCTTATACAAATAAGCAATAAAAAAGAGGCTTTCGCCTCTTTAAATGGTGCGTCTGGCGCGATTCGAACGCGCGACCTATCCCTTAAAAGGGGAGTGCTCTACCTGCTGAGCTACAGACGCTTATGTTCTGTGCGATTTATCCAACCACTCTATTACAATACCAAGAACAAAATCTTACGTCAATAATTTTTTTTAAATTTCTTAACTTTCTTGTTTTTGTTCTTCCGTTTGTTCTTCTTCCGCTTGGGGTTCGGGCTTTTTCGTAACTTTTATTTTTACGATTCTCGTTCCGTCAAGTTCTACTACCGTCAAGATAAAGTCGTCAAATTCAACAGAGTCATTAACTTCTGCCATTCTGTCCAAACGTTTCAGAATAATACCAGCAATTGTTTCCACGTCTTCTTCTTCGGGAATTTCTTTATCAAAATAGTTTGCAAACTCGTCTATTCTCATAATGCCGTTTGCAAGATATTCGTTATCGTTTATCTTTTTGATATCTTCTTCTTCGTCCGTATCAAATTCGTCTTGCACTTCGCCGACGATTTCTTCCAAGATATCTTCCAAAGTTACCAAGCCTGACGTGCTGCCAAATTCGTCGACAATCAAAGCCATTTGGATTTTATTGGTTTTAAAATCTCTTACGAGTTTATCAAGAGATACTGTTTCGGGGAAGAATTTGACCTCTCTGAGCATGGATTTTAAATTAAACTCGGATTTATTAGCAGTCATTGCATACAAGTCTTTGACGTGCAAAAGTCCGCAAACGTGATCCAAGTCTTCTTCATAAACAGGATATCTTGTGTATTGTGTTTCCAATATAATATTTTCAAGTTCTTCAAACGTAATATCCGCAGGGATTGCCACGATATCGGGTCGCGGAATCATTACTTGTTTTGCATCTTTATCCGAGAATTTAAATATGTTTTGCAACATATCTTTTTCGGTTTCGTTAAGAATACCTTCGTTATAACTTGCATCGATAATCATTCCGATTTCTTCGGGAGTGTGTACGGAATGAGCACTTGCCGCAGGGTGAATGTGGATTAATCTCAACAAAGAATTGCCAAATCCGTTAAGCAAATAAATGAACGGTTTGAACAACTTTGCGATATGAAGCATCGGGTTTGCGATAAACAATGCCGTTCTTTCGGGGTATTGAAGAGCAATTGATTTAGGCATCAATTCGCCCACAACTACGTGCAAGAATGTAATTACCGCAAATGCGATACCTGTTGCAATCGAGTGAACGGCAACGGTTTTTTCCATATTCGGCAACCAACTGAGCAGCGGTTCCAAAACGGAAGCAAGAGTTGCTTCTCCGACCCAACCTAAGCCGATACTCGCGATTGTGATACCGAGTTGTACGGCCGCGATGTATTTATCGAGGTTATCAATTTCGTGACAAACCAAACTTGCACACTTATTGCCGTCTTTCGCCAACTGTGCCATTTTTGTTTGTCTTACGTTTACAAGTGCAAATTCTGATGCAACGAAAAATCCGTTTGCCAGTAATAATAATGCGACTACAATTATATTAAAAAGTAAATATTCCATTGTTTTTCTCTACTGAGTTTGATTATACAGGAAACTCGATTATTAATCAAGTCAACCGAAAAGACTATAATTATTGAGCAAAGACAAAAACGACCCCGTTTGATGAGCCGTTTTTGTCTTTTGTATGAAATTAGTCTTGTGCTGCAAGTTCGTCCGCGAGCGGAGTTTCCAAGTATCCGTTAAGTTTTTTACTGATTTTTCTGAGATTTTCTGCGACTTTTTCGCATTTATCATCCCAAACAAAGTATTCGGTTACATATTTTTCCGCTTCGTTTACGTCTTGCGAAAGTTGTACTCTTATGGCTTCTTTCAACATTTTTGCCATTGCGGGAACAACTTTTTCGATATTAACGTGAACAATTCCGTTTTCGTTAACTTCAATTGCGCCATCTCTGAGCAGGAATTGTGCCTGCATAATCGAGCGGACTCTATGTGCTTGCGTCAATTCGGGTTTTGCCTTCAAGAAGTTATCGGCCGCAAAGGTTACGAGGATTTGAAGTCGTTGTTCTTGAGTGTACATACCTTTTTCGGTCAACATATCAACAAAGGAAACCGCGCCGACGTCAGCCTTGTTTTCTTCAATGATAGATTGGTATTTGCCCAATTTTTCCCTGCCTTGTGTAGGTCCTAACGAGTGAGTATTTTCGTGACCAATCGTAAACCAATGGTCGGCTTCAAGGTTGTAATACCGATGTTGTTCGGGGTCGAGAAGTGCGTTCAATCTTTCTTTAATCTTTTCGGGTTTTGCGCCGAGTCTGATTTGTCTGTGGTAAACGTTTCTTCTTCCTCCGCCGATTGTCAAAGACATTTTATCGTCGTTCGGCAAGTTTTCAGCGAGAGTTACTCCGCCTCTATAAGCGCCGCAATCGCCCGCCAGCATTAGCAAATCAACGTCAACCATTGTTTGTTTGCTATCGCCGTCGGGTTTAATATTTTGAACGTATTTATCGTTGAACGGCATCATTTTTGCCATTTCGGGCAAGAATTTTTTAATTTTCAAAAGGTCATTTGTGCTTTCCTTGTTGATAATGCCGACACGGCAACCGAGAGAATCTTTCGGATAGACTTGAATATTTCTGTCATCAAGCATCTTTAAGAGTTCTTTATTTTCCGAAATGCTTGTTGAAAGAGTATCGTCGTAGCATTCTCTGGTTATGGTCAATTCAAGCGGAGTGTCTTGCAAAGTTGCCCACTTCTTGTCCGCATAAGCATCTGCCATAGGGTCGGCAACTCTCAAGGCCTTCGCCTGCAATTTCAAGTATTCGTTAAAGTCTGCATTCGTTGAGGTTTCTGCGGCTTTTTCAAATTCTTGTGCCATTTTTTCAAATTCATCTTTGAAAAGTTCCGTATAATCAACGGCTTTGAGTTCATCACCGTCTCTGAACACAACCGAACGTTGATTTACAATCTTTTTAACTTCGTCGTCTTTGCCCTCTTTGAGCATTTTTATCAAAATATTTTGAAATTCGTCAGCCTTTAAATCTTCCGGATAAAAACCTTTGCCGTCGGTTTCTTCAACACCTTCCGCCAAATTTACCATGTGAGATTCTGTATCAAGCGCGTTCATACCTTTTTGACCGAGGAACATCTTCATTGCCATTTCGGCATCTTTGTTACCTTTTTTGACTTCTTTTTTCAAAAATTCTCTAAAAGGAATGTTTTTCGGATTATCAAGTTTCAGATGAACTTCTTCCAAAATCTTGCCTGCTTTGACGAGGTGTTTTAATGCATCTTTATCCCCTTGAGCGAGGTTTAAGTATTCGGGCGCATCTGCTTTCAACATTGTTGTTGAGGGCAATGCGTCTTTATTTGTTCTTCTTTCGAGTTCTTCCGTCGAAAGTGCTATTTTAAATTCTTCGTTTGAGGTCATTTTATAACTCCGTTTCGTTTTTTTGAACGAATATGTTTTACTACACTCTGTTTTTCAAAATCAAGTCGCACAATTCTCGGACTGCGCCTCTGCCTCCGTCTTTCGAGGAAACAAATCTTGATGCTTTTACAACTTCGGAAACAGCATCGTTCGGACATGCGGGAAGTCCGACTTTTCTAAGTACGCACAAATCAGGCAAATCGTCGCCCATATACGATACCTCGTCGAACTTTAATTCGTAATCGTCAACAACTTCATCCAAAGCGGTTTCCTTGTTTCTTTGTCCCTGATAAATTCTCGTAAAGCCCAAAGCGGTAAATCTTTTTTGTACCATATATGATTCTTTTGCCGTGATGATAACGGTTTTGACACCTGCTCTGTTCAACATAACAAGACCCTGTCCGTCTTTGGCATTAAAGACTTTGTATTCCTTGCCTTCTTCGTCCAAAATCATTCCGCCGTCCGTCATTACACCGTCAACGTCAAAAATCGCCACCTTAATCTTAGATGCCGCCTTATTTAATTCATCTTGCTTCATTTTATGCTACTCCGGCTTTCAATAAATTATGAATGTGTATTATACCGACAGGTTTTTTATCCTTGTCGCAAACAACAACGCTCGTAATAGAGTGTTTTTCCATTATTGCCAAGGCTTTTACCGCAAGTGCCTTTGCAGGTACCGTTTTCGGATTGCGTGTCATTATATCTTTTGTAATAAGTTTTTCGACATCCAAATGTTAAATAAGGATCCGTCTGTTGCCCCCGTCCGTTCCCAAGCCTGTCATTTTGCCGTCCGAATCCGTCAAAATTACGCAACCGAGCTTCTTTTCCGAAATGACATTGATAATATCCAAAAATTTTTCGTTCTCGTTCGCAATAGGAAGTTCGTCGCCCTTTATCATCAAGTCTTCTACCGTGTACAAAACTCCTTTGCCCAATGAACCGGACGGATGGAACAACAAAAAGTCTTCCGCAGAAAATCCTCTTTGGTGCAATAAACAAATTGCAAGCGCATCGCCCATTGCCAAAGCCGCAGTCGTACTTGCGGTAGGCGCCTTGCCTAACGGGCAGGCTTCTTTTTCGACAGAAACGTCAAAAACTATATCCGCTCTTTTTGCAAGCGTTGAGTTCGTATTTCCGACAAACGCAATCAACGGAACGTCAAATCTCTTTATCAAGGGTAAGAGGTTCAGCAATTCCGAGGTTTCACCGCTGTTTGAAAGAGCGATAACCACGTCTTGTCTTGTAATTACCCCCGAATCCCCGTGGGTGCTTTCCGCAGGATGAAGAAAATACGCGGGAGTTCCCGTTGAGGATAAGGTTGCGGCAATTTTTCTGCCAATGTGTCCCGATTTTCCCATGCCCGTAACGATTACGCGACCTTTACCATTTATAATCGTTTCTACCGCACTAGTAAGGTTTCCGTTTATTCTGTCTTTTAATTTTATTATCGAAGCCGCTTCAATATCCAAAACCGACTTTGCCAGTTCCGTCAAAGAATTAAGGTTTAATTCCAATGTTGTCATAATTACCCCCTCAAACATTTTATCAAAAATTACGAATATGGGCTACTACATTAAGTGTTCGGTCAAAATCGGAAGTTGTGCGGGGGTTTTATCCGACAGAGAATTTATAAATTCCGTCAACAAAATCGGAAGATATTCCTCCGTCAAACAACTCATATCAATTACAAATTCGTTAATTCCTATTTCTTCAAAGATTTTTGTAAATTTGCAAAAATCCAAAAGTTCGCTTTTGAACATGTGCATTCTGCAAAATCCGTCAGGTATAAACGGGTATATCTTCTGCAAATTCGGGTCCTCTATCGCAAAAGTACCTTCGTGGCATTTCGCTTTACAACTCAGTCTCGAAAAACTTGCGAGATTTGCATTCAAAGGACACAGACCCAAACTCGGAATCCTGATATTTCCCGCGATTGTCAGTTTTCTGTTTTCAATCAGTCCGCCAAACCTTTTTATGCATTTTTTAATATTGCTTATATCCCTAAACGACGTAAAATCAACGGAATTGATGTGCTTGATATCATTAAGACACATTATTGACATACTGTTCAGAAGATTTATCCCCGTGCCGATTTCAACAGGAAAGTCTTTCAGTTCCTCATCTTTTACAAATCTGTTAAAAAAGCCGATATTATTGATTATGACAGAATCGGGCTTCGCCGTTTTACAAAAATTCTTTGCATCTTCAAAAACCCTGTCAAAATCCCGCTCGATAAGTATTCTCGGCGTACCGTATTCGAGTTTTATCCCGTATTTTTTGCAAAAATCGCTGACTTTCAACATCACAACAGGCATGCTGTTTTTTGCCAAGTCCGAAGTGTTGATAATTTCTCCGTATTCAATTGAAAATACAGGGTTTAGTTTTGTTTTCCTTATAAATTTTTCAAGTTCGTTTATTTGAGAAAGCGAACTCAGTCTCAAATTTATTCTCGGGAGTTTTTCATCTTTCGGGAAAGCGATTTCGGCTTTTTGCGGAAGTTTTGTCTTCCAATGATATTTTTTTATATATTTTGAAAATTTAAAATCTTCCCCTTGCGAATTTATAATCTCACCCGAAAAATGGTTTGTTTGATAATAACAATTTCGCAAATGCTTAAACGGCAAGCGTTTTTGGCTATATGATTTCGGGTCGGACAAAATTCCCTCGACCATTTTTATCCCGTTTATTAATTCTTTTGTACCGGCAAATTTTCCCTTAATCACAATTGCATCAACGGCTTTTGACTCTTTTAAATCTTTTGAACACCACGGCAAATTGTCGCTATCAGTTGCCAACGACATTTTTGTTGCGGATTTTAAAACCTTGAGATTTTCCGTGTAAACTTCTTCCGTTACAACGAATTTGTTAATTTGCCCGAAACCGTTTACAAATTTTATTCCCTCGATATTGTGAATGCCAAAGTACGAATCCGCAATTATTTCAAAGGTTAAATCAAGGTTTTTCACGGCTTCCAGCACGGTAAATCCGTTTATGAAAATTCCGTCGATTTTTGTGTATGTTAAAAAAAGCATGAATTTTCGGATTTTATCAATGTCTTCTTCCGTAATGTCATGTTTAAAATTTACAAAAATTTTGCAATTTTGCGAATGAGCAGCGAGAATAAACTCCTCAATCTCCGAAAAGTTACCATATATGAACTTATCGTAACAAACATAAAAGTGTCTGCAATTACAATTCTTAACAATCTCAAAAACGTCTTTGGGGGTAACGATAGGCGCTATTGTGAACACTCTTAATCCTCTAAATGTCCTCTGTTTAAATTATTTTATCATGTAACATATTTCTATTACAAGAGAAAAATACTATAATATATATTAAGACAGGGGATTTTTGTAAAAAAAATCAAATAAGTTGGAAAAAGACACATTTTTATTTATTATATAAATAAACATTGCCTGTTGTAGAACTACAACAAACTCAACGAGAAATAATAAATGTTAAATACACCAAACGAATGGCATAACGAAGAAGACAATAACTATAATAATCAATATTCCGAAGAAGAATACGCTGACAATTCATACGCTGCGGACGGGGGATATGCTGACGAGTATGACCAAGATGGTTATGCGGACGGCGAAGAATACGAAGACGAAGAGTATGAAGATGAAGAAGACGGCGAAGAGGAAGAAGATGACGACGGTTCTGATGACGGCGGCAATGACGGGTTAAAGAAAAAAATCATACTCGCGGCAGCAATTGTCGGCATTTTGCTTTTGCTCGTCGGCGGATTGTTCGGATTTAAGGCTATGAACGCTAAAAAGGCACAGGTTGCAGAGTCACAGGAAGTCGTTCTCTCTCCCGAAGAAAGCGCTGTTGTGACAGGCGAAGAAGGCGCGGAAGGCGGCGATGAAGTCTCCATTGATGTTGAATTTGACGGCGGAGATGCAGTTGCAAATGCAGGAGACGAAACAGCAATGCCGCAAGATACAATGTCCGAAACATCACTTGAACAAGCAGACGGCGGACTTGCAGTTCCCGTGGCAAAAACAGGTGACGGCGGACTCGCTTCTTCTCATACGCAAGATGAATTGGTAACTGTTGCAATCGGCGATGTCGGAAGAAAAAATCCTTTCGTTCCCAAACATCAACCGAAACCGCAAGTTGAAGTTGAAGATGTCGAAGTCCCGCAGGTTGCAGGCGCACCAAAGGTTAATTTTGATGTTATCGAACCGCCTGAACTTGCACCTGAAAATCCTGACTTAATAAGACTTTTGCACACAAAAGTTACCGGAATTTTGTACGATAATATCCGTCCTGCCGCAATTATTAACGACGGCGACGATGAAAGATTTGTTAAAGTCGGCGAAACAATGCACGGCTGTCAAATCGTTAAGATTACAAAAGACAGAGTTGTAATCAGAGTTGGTAACAATGTTTACAGAGCGTCTATCGGACAATCGCTTTTGGCGGAAGCCCTCAGCGAAATGGGTAGCACAAAAGTAAACAGAAACAGTTTTAAAGGCTCAAGGTAGCATTGGGGTAATATATAATGATTAATAATTTAAAAAAGAAAATTTTACCGACATTCCTTTCTGCCATGTTATTAATTGGTAATATCGGTTGCGGAATTGCAGAGGCAAAATCATGGGAAATGGAAGGTGATCCTTGGTCAGAGGGTACATCATTGCAGCCTATGGATTTTCCTAACGGTGGAAGAGTAATTAGTGTTTCGTTAAGAAATACGGACGTTCAACAAGTTTTGAGAATGTTCGCGGATAAAGCAGGCTTAAACGTTGTTTTTGCGGGTGAAGGTGTTGAAGGTCAAGTTACAATGGACTTGGTCAATACAACATTAATCGACGCGCTTAACTACGTTACGGAATCGGCAAACCTTACATACTTTGTCGACAAACAAACTTTGTTCGTTATGAACGCTGAAATGGCAAAAGAAAAACATTTTGCGAAAAAATCAATGCGAATTATTCCTATTAAATACACAAGCGCATCTTCTATCGCAAAATTCTTAAATACAAACATCTTCGGACTGGGAAGACCCGGTCTTTCTTCAGGTGAAATCGTCGTTACAAACCCTGTAAGAAACGAAATCATCATCTTCGGTTCAGACAGCGACTTTGCAATGGCAATGCAAATCATTCCGAAACTCGACGTAAAACCTGTCACAACAACATACAAAATCAATCACGTTACCCCGAAAGAAATGGCTATGTTGGTTTGTGACTCATTGTTCCAAAACACAGACGGAGAAGAAACAACTTATAAATTTGACGGCGCAATTACGGGTGCCGCAGGCGAACCCACCGAAATGTCAGTCGGCGCAGGCACAGTTGCTTGCAAAATCGCAAACACAGTTACGGCAGGCTCACTTGCATCATTTGCCGCTCCCCCGATTACGGTTATGTATAACACGGGACAAGGTACACTCGATATCATTGGCGGGTTCTGAAGAACAAATTCAACTCGCAAATGAATTTATTATGATGCACGATAAGAAACAACTTCAAGCAATCTTGGACTTCGTTGTTCTAGAATTGAACGAACAAGGTTCACAACAATTTGAAAACGAATGGCACTTCAATAACAACGTATTCCCCGTGTCCTTCACAGACGGAAAACTCAAGTTGGGTTCAATCATCTTCTTCAACAGAAGCGGTTCAACAACTGCGACCAACAACAACGGCGGCCCTGCCGCACTTTGGGACACAATCACCTGGATTGAACAAACAGGCAAGGGCAAATTGCTTCAAAAACCGTCAATCGTAGTTACAAACGGTGCGGAATCAACTATCGACCTGACTCAAGACTACATTGAAAAGACCGACTCTCAGGTTTCCGAATCAACAATGTCTGAAACACCTGTTGTAACAAGAACATACACCCTCGGTAAAACACAAGGTATGAAGTTGAAGGTTACTCCGTTTATTTCAACCGACGGATATGTAACATTAAATATTCACTCCGAATACGCAACTCCTTACCAAACAGAATACGGTACCGACCAATTGGGTCAACAATACATTGCCGCAACACTCTTGGAAAGACGTAACATCGAGATAAAATCAATTCGTGTTAAAAACGGTGAAACCCTCGTTCTCGGCGGTTTGATTTACGAAAAAGAAGTTCAATCGGCTAACAAAATCCCGATTTTGGCTGACATCCCAGGTCTTGGCGTATTCTTCAGAAATACAAAGAACTGCAGGATATCATTGCAATTCTTGGTATGGATGAACTTTCCGAGGAAGATAAGCTGGTCGTATCCAGAGCAAGAAAGATCCAGAGATTCCTTTCCCAGCCATTCCACGTTGCGACACAGTTTACAGGTCTGGAAGGACGTTATGTTCCAATTGGCGAGACAATTCAGGGATTTAAAGAGATCCTCGAAGGAAAGCATGATGATATTCCGGAGGGATATTTCCTGAATGCAGGTAATATCGATGACGTGCTTGCCCGTGTGAAATAGGAGGGACGTCCTATGGCAGATAAATTTAAACTTAACATTATTTCGCCGGAAAAGAAGTTTCTGGAGGGTGACTGCGAATTCCTTGAATTTGTAAGTACTGAAGGAGAACTTGGTATTACTTATAATAAAGAGCAAAAAGATGCTATTAAGAGTGCGCTTACTAACAATGTTAGTATTATAACTGGTG
>OGOZ01002069.1_pt1 | contig 10314 bp, 8 predicted proteins | sample 1552801 | NCBI WGS metagenome assembly OGOZ01 (sample SAMEA2580196, study PRJEB22360) | human gut metagenome | biome: human gut; feature: human-associated habitat; material: faeces | place: Denmark | collected 2008/2010
TCCGGTGCCTTTTTTTGTGTAAAAAATATCGCCGAACTGCCAGGAGAAGATCTCTTTTTCGGTCGCTGCGAGCAGGTTTTTCCGTATGGCAGCGGTATCGAGTGTCTTATTTAAAAAGTAAATCGCTGCACCGGACATCGTGGTTAATACACTGAGCGTAACCAGTTTTTTGCTGTGTTTCATATCTAAAACTCCTTTCAGGGTTCTCCCAAAGGGGATGGATTCGGGGAAAATGTGGTGCTTTTTACCCATTATAAGCGAAAAAGGAGAAAGATACAATGCAAAAATGAAGGGAAAGATGGGAAAAAGAGAAAAAACAGAGGATAATTGAGCAAATTGTAGCGGCAATTGTGGACAACAATGATTATGTAAACCAAAGATAAAACGCGTTACTAAATAGTTTACATAACTATGAAAAATGAGAAAAAAAGCAAACCTGATGACTACAAAAACCTGAAAATACGAGAACGAAATAAAATCCTGACAAACGGGTGAAAAAACCGAAAAAAGAGGGCCAAGATCGGGTTTAGTAAATGGTTCGGAAAATACGAAAAAACGAATTAAAAAGTTCAATTTATATAAAAATACAAAAACATAATTAAATAATTTAATAAAACGAAGAAATGGAAAGTATAAAACGGTGTGAAACATGCGAAAATATGGGAAAAACAAGAGAAAAGAATAAAAACATAAAAATGGAAGAAAAAATACGAATGTTTTAAAAGTTTGAAAGACGAAAAACAGCTGGGGAACGAAGGAAGAGGATAAGAAAACTGCTTCTCCATGAAGAATGAGAACTGGAAAATATGAAAAATGATGTTTCACGTGAAACATTGGGAGAGGTGTGAAACATGAAAAAGAGGGAGTGAGAGAGTTACATAAGTAAAAAGTGAAAAAGATGAAAAAAGGCAAAAAAGGAGAAAAAAGAGGAAAAAGAGGAAAAAGGATAAGAAAGGCAAATGAAGCAAAATATGAGTAAAAAAAGAGAAAAAGAGTAGAAGAAGGGTAGAAGAAAGGAAAGGACAGCACGACGGACAAAAAGAGAAAAAACGTAGAAAGTAAAGATGGAGCAGCAACAGCGGAAGAAGAAATAGAGACGTTGGCTGAAAAGAACAATAGACATAGGCGAAGAGGGGGATTGGGATGTAGCGTGAAATGGAAGAGAAATGGTAAAAAAACAGAAAAATGTGCTACTGGTAATAAAAAGGGGAACAGAAAGAGAAAAAACAGTAAAAAAGGGAGAAAAAAATGTTGCACGGCTCGCGCTTCTTACTGATGGAACTTAAAAACAGAAAAATAGTAAAATCTCATAGAAAAAGCACTAAAATGTAAAAAATGGGATCTGAATCACGCTCAAAAGCTTTTTCTTTGCTAAAAAAAGAGATGTTTACGATCCTGGAAGGCCTGTAAACATCTCTTTTTGCTGATTTTTTGTAGAAATAATGGTTTAGAGCACGTTTGAAAAATTATTTCTGAGTCTATGCGCTGCCATACATCCGAAGGGATCTGTTACGGAAAGTTCCCCTCGGATGTATGGCAGCTTTGCAATATATTTTGCTCTTATTAGTCGACATGACGCGTAATGTCTCTTTTTTTACCCTACAGAAAAAATATTAGTACTGAAAAACGGATTGTCGGCTGGATAAAGCATGAATTCCTGGATGTAAAAAGTATTTTGAAACATAATCCAAAATTTTCTAAAAAAGAGCACTCATACTATCTAAATGATACCTGTTCAACACATCTTTCACCCCGGAAACGATTTCTTCCCTGCTGTAGTTGTGGTCTTCCAGAAAGTCATTGTCCAGCTGATTCAAATGTGAATAGAAGAGAAGTGCAGTCTTTAACGATTCCATATTTTCTGGATTCTGTGTGAAATCATATAACTGATTTTCTGCATCGTTAATAAATCCCTGATCAGCGAGGTGAATCAGCGAATATAACGTTTTTTCTGCATCCTCTGACTCAAAAACAACAGATACAGGATCCTCCTCTTTGAAATCAATATGAAAAAGCAGTTTTAAAACCGTTCGAACCATTTCTTTGATCAAACGCAGCAGATAATCATCTTCAAACATGGCGAAAACCTCCTTTCTTCGGTTGTGAGCAAGTTCGGTCAAAAAATAATGGCCGGAATAGATATAGTATAACATGAAAAAGCCTTGAAAAACGTTAAAAAAAGAAAAATCCCTTTGTGAAACAGCATCTTTTTAAAAATGTTTCACGTGAAACATCGCCAAAAACCTCCAAAATTCACCGGTTTGGTGTCCCGCGATCATGTAAAAATGCAGAAAATGTTTCACGTGAAACATTTCCAGTAGTAAAATCCGGCGTAGTATGATAGAATATTCTTGTCCCAAATTGGGGCAATTTTAGATAGAAATCTGAAGAAATCCTCAGATATACTGGCGCATGAAGAGAAAAATTATTTCCTTGAACACGCCGAAATACCTGCCGCATAGTTTCCTGTTTCCCGAAAAAATGCCGGCAGGTCATTTCCTGTAAAAGGGAAAAACAGTAAAAAAAGGAAAACAAAAAGATGAAAGGAGGCAATACATATTTTGGGAAGAACAATTGCAATTGCCAACCAGAAAGGCGGCGTAGGGAAATCTACCACCGCAATTAACCTTTCTTCCTGTTTAGGAGAAATGGGACAAAAAGTTCTGACCATTGATATGGACCCGCAGGGAAATACCACCAGCGGAATGGGAGTAGAGAAAAATGAAGTGGAAAATACCATCTATGAGCTGCTTCTTGGAGAGTCAAAACTGGAGGACTGCATCATTCCTCTGAATTTTGACAATCTTTCCCTTATCCCTTCCAATGTCAATCTGGCCGGAGCGGAAATTGAGCTGATCGGGGTGGATGATAAAGAATTCATTCTGAAAAAAGCAATCGATCAGGTCCGCGATCAGTATGACTTCATCATCATCGACTGCCCGCCGTCCTTAAATATGCTGACGATCAACGCGATGACCACCGCGGACACCGTTCTGGTGCCGATTCAGTGTGAATATTACGCACTGGAGGGATTATCACAGCTGATGCATACGATTGAGCTGGTGCAGGAGCGTCTGAATCCGGATCTGGAGATGGAGGGCGTTGTCTTTACCATGTATGATGCGAGAACCAATCTTTCTCTGCAGGTAGTGGAAAATGTAAAGGATATCCTGAAACAGAATATCTATAAGACCATTATTCCGAGAAATGTCCGTCTTGCAGAGGCACCGAGCTATGGCATGCCGATCAACTATTATGATAAGCGTTCCACCGGTGCAGAGAGCTACCGTCTCCTGGCAGACGAAGTGATTCACAGGGGGGATGAAGAGTAATGGCGGCAAGAAGAGGAGGATTAGGGAAAGGCCTGGATTCACTGATTTCACCAGGACTCCCATCTAAAGCAGAAGCAAAAGAGAAAAAGGCAAAACCGGAAATTAAGGTTGTCGAGAAGGTTGTTGAAAAAGTTGTTGAAAAACCGATCGAGATGAAACTGAAAATCTCTGATATCGAGCCGAACCGGGAACAGCCGAGAAAGTCTTTTGACGAGGATGGCCTCATCGAGCTCTCGGAATCCATCAAACAGTTCGGTATCCTGCAGCCGATTCTGGTACAGAAAAAGGATGACTACTACGAGATCATCGCCGGAGAGAGAAGATGGAGAGCGGCAAAACTTGCCGGTGTCAAAGAAGTTCCGGTGATTATCAAGGACTTTACCGAGCAGGAAGTCGTAGAGATTTCTTTGATTGAAAATATTCAGAGAGAATCCCTGAATCCAATTGAGGAGGCACACGCATACAAACGCCTGATGGAAGAGTTCCATCTTCGCCAGGACGAAATCGCAGAGCGGGTTTCCAAGAGCAGAACGGCGGTTACGAACTCGATGCGTCTCTTAAAGCTGGATGACAGAGTACAGCAGATGGTTGTCGATGAAATGCTGACAACGGGTCATGTACGGACACTGCTGGCACTGGAGGACAAGGAACTCCAGTACAATACGGCCATGAAAATCTTCGATGAAAAGCTCAGTGTCCGTGAGACCGAGCGCCTGGTCAAAGAGATCCTGAATCCGAAGGTGAAGAAAGAAAAGAAAGTCAATCTGGAAGAGGAAGCCATCTACGAGGGACTGGAAGAGAAAATCAAGAGTATCATCGGTACCAAGGTTTCCATTCACCGCGGGGCAAAGCACAAAGGAAAGATCGAGATCGAGTATTATTCCCAGGAAGAGCTCGAGAGAATCATGGATCTGTTTGAATCAATACAGTAAGAGGTAGAATAATGAGCGATTTATTTAGTAAGGTAGGAATTGACCTTGGCGTTGTTGTACTTCTTCTGATTGTACTGATTATCGTGATGATGATTATGACGGTCAGCATGTCGCTGCGTCTGAGCAGACTGAACCAGAAGTACAGAAGCTTTATGAAGGGAAAAGACGCCCAGTCACTCGAAAAGCTGTTTCATCAGCGGTTCAAGGAAATTGACAAACTGAACAAGCAGAATGAGCTGACGAAAAAAAATCTTGCGGATCTGAAAAAGATCCAGGGCATGACGCTGAACAAATACGGAATCGTAAAATATGATGCGTTTGACGATGTGGGCGGAAAGATGAGTTTTGCGCTGGCAATGCTCGACAAAGAAAACACAGGTTTTATCCTGAATGCAATCCACAGCCGTGACAACTGCTTTTTATATCTGAAAGAGATCGTAAAAGGCGAGTCCTATATCATGCTGAGCGCCGAGGAAATCGATGCGCTGCGCCAGGCAATTACGATGAATTCGATCGATCTGATGTAAAAGCGGACCGCAGAAAAACAGCATGAAAGAACGCTTGAAAAAATGCATATACTGTTATATGATGGTACTGGAACGCGCCAAACCCGCATAAATGCTGGAAAAACGGCAGTGGTTCCGGGCTGGAAAGAACAAAAAGAATCCCGCCAAAATGAGGGGATAAGATCTACTAGGAGGAAATTATGTTAGACATTAAGTTTTTAAGAGAAAACCCGGAAGTTGTAAAACAGAATATCCGAAATAAATTCCAGGATCAGAAACTGGAGCTGGTTGATAAAGTCATCGAGCTGGATAAAGAAAACCGTGACATCAAACAGGAAGTAGAAGCACTTCGTGCAAAAAGAAACAAAATCTCCAAACAGATCGGCGCACTGATGGGCCAGGGCAAGAGAGAAGAGGCTGAGGAAGTAAAGAAACAGGTAGCTGTTGACGGTTCCCGCATCGAGGCTCTTTCTGCAAGAGAAAAAGAAGTAGAAGAAGAAATCAAGAAGATCATGATGGTGATCCCGAACATCATCGATCCTTCCGTACCGATCGGAAAAGATGACAGCGAGAACGTAGAAGCAGAGCGCTTCGGCGAGCCGGTTGTACCGGATTTTGAAATCCCGTATCACACCGACATTATGGAGTCCTTCGACGGAATCGATCTGGATGCAGCAAGAGAAGTTGCAGGAAACGGATTCTATTATCTGATGGGCGACATTGCACGCCTCCACTCTGCCATCCTTTCTTATGCAAGAGATTTCATGATCGACCGCGGATTTACCTACTGCGTACCGCCTTTCATGATCCACGGCAACGTCGTAAACGGTGTTATGAGCTTCGCTGAGATGGAGTCCATGATGTACAAAATCGAGGGCGAGGATCTGTACCTGATCGGAACCAGCGAGCACTCCATGATCGGTAAATTCATCGACAGCATCATCCCGGAGGAGAAACTGCCTCTGACTCTGACCAGCTACTCTCCGTGCTTCCGTAAAGAAAAAGGAGCACACGGCATCGAGGAGCGTGGTGTTTATCGTATCCACCAGTTCGAGAAACAGGAGATGGTTGTTGTCTGCAAACCGGAAGACAGCATGATGTGGTATGACAAACTGTGGAAGAACACCGTAGACCTGTTCCGTTCCATGGATATCCCGGTTCGTACTCTGGAGTGCTGCTCCGGTGACCTGGCTGACCTGAAAGTAAAATCTGTCGATGTTGAGGCATGGTCTCCGCGTCAGAAGAAATACTTCGAGGTAGGAAGCTGCTCCAACCTTGGTGATGCACAGGCAAGACGTCTGAAAATCCGTGTTAACGGCGAGGACGGAAAGAAATACCTGGCACATACCCTGAACAACACCGTAGTTGCTCCGCCGCGTATGCTGATCGCATTCCTGGAGAACAACCTGAATGCCGACGGAACAGTAAGCATTCCGGAAGTTCTTCGTATGTACATGGGCGGAAAAGAGAAACTGGTTCCGAAACACTAATCGCATAAGAAATACAAAGGAATGAGAGGAGGTGTTCTTATGCACGCTTACCTGAAAACCATTGGATTTTCAAAGATCAAGACGACGAAGGAACTCCAGGAGATTCTTCGTGATGTAGTAGAAAACTACGACCGTAAAAAGATTGTGGAAACAGAAGAACACCACCTTTTTGCTGAATTTTCGAAAGAATATGCATATGACTGTGGTATCACGGTCTGTGGGGAAATTGATGAGAACAACCGTTTCCAGATGGAATATTATTATCCCTATTTCGAGGGCGGGCAGATCAGCTCCTACGAGGAGGTATCGGTGGAGCGCCACGTCGATAAGGAATCGTTTGCAGGCGCCTGCGACGATATGCGGCTTGGCATCACGATGATCTTTTATCTGACGCATGCAGCGGAATATCTTGAGATGAAACAGAAAAATGCGCTGCAGCCGCTTCCGCTCCCGCTTTCTGTCTCCGGTCTTGCAGCGGAAGGAACAATTCTGCTTCCGATCCAGAAAGACCCGGAACAGGTCGAGAAGGAGCGCCGCAGCACGCAGCAGAAGAATTCACTGATCTCGGCTGCCAGAAACGGGGATGAGGATGCGATGGAAAGTCTCACCATGGATGATATTGACACATATGCCATGATTTCCCAGCGTCTGACGAAGGAAGATGTCTTTTCTATTGTAGATAGCTTTTTCATGCCGAGCGGTCTCGAATGTGACCAGTACAGCGTGATGGGTGAAATTACGGAGATGAATACAACGAAGAACGCGGTAACGGGCGAGCGGATGTATGAGCTCGGCCTCGTCTGCAACGATGTGCCGATAGACATCTGTATCAACGAAAAGGATTTATTTGGAGTACCGGAAGTGGGAAGACGTTTCAAAGGCCAGATCTGGCTGCAGGGAATGCTGGAACATCTGTAAGGGAAAAATAAAAAGAGCGAGGACGGAAAAAGAGAAAATTCAGTCCTCGTTCTTTTTTTGCAGATTTTTATAGCGATAAACGGATGTTTACTGGTTCTGCACCAGATTTAGATGCTTACGCACCCGCTCGATCAGCATTTCAAGAGCAACGGTGTTCTGTCCGCCCTCCGGGATGATCACGTCGGCACGGCGCTTGCTCGGCTCTACGAACTGCTCGTGCATCGGTTTTACGGTCGTCAGGTACTGCGTCACAACGCTGTCCAGGGAACGGCCGCGCTCTTTTACATCGCGCAGGATCCGGCGGAGAATCCGCACGTCCGCATCGGTATCGACAAAGACTTTGATGTCCATCAGATCGCAGAGATCCTTCTCAACGAAGAGGAGAATGCCCTCGAGCACGATAACCGGGGCAGGATGGACCAGAATCGTTTTATCCGAGCGGTTATGCATGGCATAATCGTAAACCGGCATCTCGATGGATTTTCCGGCTTTCAGCTCGAGAATGTGCTGGCATAACAGGTCGGTATCAAAGGCATCGGGATGATCGTAATTTAATTTGGCACGCTCCTCAAAAGGAATATCGTCATGGCGTTTGTAATAGTTGTCATGGCGCAGAATGCTCACTTCATCGCGTCCAAAACTTTCTACCAGCTTATCTGCCAGTGTCGTTTTTCCACTGCCGGTTCCTCCGGCAATTCCTATCAGTATCGTATCCATAAGAAACTCCTTTTTATCCGATGATAGCCAGTGTTGCGCTTGTTCCGAGACGGCTTGCGCCGGCATCTACCATAGCCTGTGCCTCGTCTGCGTTGTGGATTCCGCCGGAAGCTTTTACGCCCATATCCGGGCCTACGGTCTTTCTCATCAGGGCAACATCAGCCGCTTTTGCACCGCCGGTAGAAAATCCGGTGGAGGTTTTTACGAAGTCAGCGCCGGCTTCTTTTGCGAGCTCGCACGCTTTTACTTTCTCTTCATCGGTTAAAAGGCAGGTCTCGATGATGACTTTCAGAACGATGTCCTTGCCGCATACTTCTTTTAAGGTCTGGATATCGGAGCGTACAAAGTCGTATTTGCTGTCTTTGAGGGCTCCGACGTTGATGACCATATCAACCTCCTGTGCGCCGTCTTCGATGGCTGCACGGGTCTCAAACGCTTTTACACGGGTATCGGCCATGCCCAGAGGGAAGCCGACAACGGTGCAGACTTTGACGTCAGATCCTTTGAGTTTTTCAGCAACGAATTTGGTGTAGTACTGGTTGACGCAGACAGAAGCAAAATCATGTGCAAGTGCCTCGTCGCAGATCTTTGCAACCTGTGCTTCGGTTGCGTCTGCTTTTAAGATAGTGTGGTCAAATAATTTGGTGTTCAGCATAATTTTTTCCTTTCTTTGATGAAAAATAAATCAGAATGATAGAGAAAAGGCAGAGCCGAAAAAACACAGTTCGGATTTAACGGCTCTGCCTTTAAAAATTGTAACTATTCAGAGCCACATCTCGATTCCGCTGCGCTGCATCTCGATGTGGCTTCTCGCCATATGAAATTCCAGAAAAAACCGCTCATTCATGCAAGCATGATTCGCAATTTTTTCTTCCATTTCGCATGGCTCTGAATAATTACCAAATAAAGAGGAAAAGATGAGGAAAACTATGCTCCAAGAGTGGAAAAGAAAAGGAAAAAAATTCCGCCATGTGGAAAAAGATGGAGAAGAAACGACGGAGCTTTCTGTGAAAATACGGGCGGCAAAATTTCGTGATCTTCCGATGAGTCTGCGGATTCTGATCGTGAATCTCAGTCTGTTTCTGATTCTGTGCGCCGTATTTTTTATGGCAGGCGCGTATCTGTATGCGCCGCAGGCGGCAGGACGGAATTACGTGGAAGCATGCCTGGCAGGAGACTGGAACAGTGCATACGATGTATGTCAGTTCCCGGACAGCACCTTTCTGTCGCGGAAGAACTACGTCAATGCAATGACCTGGAAAGCAAAACAGGACGGCACTGACGGGCAGGAAACACCGGAGATCAAGAGCTTTTTCATGCGCAGAAAACAGAATCCTGAGACCGGGGAAAACAGGATTTATACTGTGCGGTACACGTTAAAAGGCGTGAGCGACTCGCAGGAAGAAACATTGGAGATCGCCGCCGGGGATACTGTAAAATGGAACTTCAAAGAGTGGTACGTTGTGCCGAAAGACAGCTACGTGACGGATGTCGAAATCACCGTCCCGGCGGATGCCTCGTTCTATCTGGACGGCGTGCAGGTCGGGAAAAAGTATTTAAAAGAGACGGCAGATAACGTCAGCATCTACAAAATCCCGTATCTCTTCCTCGGCGGCCACACTATTGAACTGACCGAAAAACAGAAAGACCCATACCGCGAGATCATCCTCGTGCAGGACAACAGCAGCATGGAATTCCTGCCGGATTTAAAACTCAACGATTCCACCGGCAAAACCATCGCCGTCCGGGAAAGGGTTTCCCCAGCCGCAGCCGCCGGAAAATCCTTCAGCACCATCAAAAACGAATTTTCCGCCGACACCGCCGTACAGAAAAACGCCAAAGAACAGTACCAGCAGCTCTGCGATGCCTACCTGAACAGCGACACCAACACCGGAATCACCAGCATCACCGTGAGCAGCGTCTCCACAACCGTAACCAACGAATCCAAGCAGATGAAGATTGAAACCAACGTGACCGCTGCGATCGAGCGACGAACCCGTTTCCTCCATTTCTTCCGGAAAACCAAAACAGAGACGATCACCTGGAAAATCGAATCCGCCGTAACGCTGGAGAAGGAAACCTGGGTCATGGGAAGTGACTTCCTGAAGGGCGTCGATCTGGGAAAATAGACGGGCTGAAATTGAATAAGAACTACGCGAAAAAGAGTGATTCTGCATCCGATTTTCCGGGAACAGAGTCACTCTTCTTTGCTGCGATGAAGATGTTAAGAAACCATGAACTTAAATTTACCAGAAGTGGAAAAATGTAAGAATTTGTGCCTTGCATCTTAGGTCAGATCACGTTATGATAGTAAGTAGAAAAATGTCGAAAAACGTTTGCGTTACGATGGAAGAAAGTTCCGCAAAGGGGCGGGACGATGGAGTATAAACAGATCATATGGAAAGAAAATCATTGAAAC
>OGOZ01002073.1_pt1 | contig 10301 bp, 8 predicted proteins | sample 1552801 | NCBI WGS metagenome assembly OGOZ01 (sample SAMEA2580196, study PRJEB22360) | human gut metagenome | biome: human gut; feature: human-associated habitat; material: faeces | place: Denmark | collected 2008/2010
GGCGGCTCTGCTTGTGGTCACGACGATTGTTTCGCTTGCCGCATGCGGCGGTCCCAACAACGACGTAGACCTTGACGAGGACGGCAACATCATTCAAAAACCCGATTCCAAGGCGACAAAGGTGACCTTCTGGGCCAACTGCGACAGTGTGGAATTTGAGGTTTTCAAAACAATCGTAAGCAACTTCAATGCTAAAAACAAGGGTGCAATCGAAGTAAAACTTGTCCAGAAGTCCGGCAGTGACTACAGCAACGCATTGGGACTCAGCCTTTCCGGCAGCAATCCGCCCGACGTATTCTACGTAGGCGACAGCGGTTACAAAGCATATGCGGAACTGGGTTACCTTATGGACATCACCGAACTTGCAACCAAAAGTAAAACCTACAACATCGAAGACATGTGGGAAAACGTTACCGAACGTTACAAGTACGACGTCAAGACAGGTCTTACCAACACCGACAGCGGACGTTTCTACGGCGTACCCAAGGACCTTGGTCCTACGGCAATTTTCTACAACGAAAAGTACTTCGAGCGTGCAGGTATCACCGTAATCAGCGTTGACGCGGCAGACCTTGACGCATTCAACAACCAAGGCGCAGCCGACAGCAGAGGCAAGACCAAGGATCAGTACGGCATCAAAGGCACAGTCAAAGAAAAGGGCTACTTCGAACTTGGCGGCAAGTACTACTTCAACAACCAGGTACCCATGAGTTGGGAAGAAACCGTTGCCTGCGCAAACAAAGTACAGTCCTACATGCGCGACAAACTGGGCAAAACAAGCGGTTACGGCTACTTTACCGAATGGTGGTTCAACTACGGTTGGTCTGTAGGCGGCGACTGCATTCAACGTATCCCGACCACCGACCCTGCTTACCGCGGTTACTACTACGACTTCACGCTGATGGATCCCACGCCCAACTACATTGTTGCGGACGACGTTGAAAGCGTGACTGTAAACGGCAACACCTACACCGCAGGTCAGATCATTAACTACATTGACAAAATCGACATGACCAAGTACGGCACAACCGCAGACGCGGACGTACTGGAAGCAAACAAAGGTACTTACACCGTAACAAGCGAAGTGCAACAACTTGCAAGCCAGGGCAAACTTAACGTACTGCCCAGCCAGAGGGACGCATTTGTCGAATTCGTTCGTCTTGCGTCCGACACAGACACGACGGTTAGCGGCAACCTGAAGGGCTACGGCATCACCCCGACCCCCAGTTCGATCGGCGGCGACAGCGGTAAGACAAACGCGTTTGCCAACGGACAGGTTGCAATGCTTGTAGACGGTCGTTGGAACGTAACCAACTTCCGTAAGCAAATGGGCAACGAAGGTTGGGACGTAGCGCCCCTGCCCATGTACAAACAGTACGACAGCGAAGGCAACATCACCGTTCACGGCGTGGAAGCAGGTCACAGCGGCTCGGTAGCGCTGTGCATCAGCACCAAGAGCAAGGTCGCAAACGCCGCATGGAAGTTTATCGAATACTGCGGAAGCGAAGAAGGTCAGACATTGCAGGCTCAGGCAGGATTTGCAATTCCTTTGCAGAAGAAACTTGCAAACAGCGAAGTGTTCCTGCAAAGCGACCAAGCACCCAGAAACTCCAAGATCTTCATTGACGCAACTGAATACGAAACCGCAGGCGACTGGTGGTATCTGAAGAATAAGGAATGGATCGACGACTGGGCAAACGTGCTTAACGGCGACGTTCGTAACGGTAAGAAGACCATGGAAGACTTCTACGCTTGCGAAGAATACGCAAAGACCTTCAAAAAGTTGATCAGTTACGCGCTGGCAACAAAGTAAGTCATATCAAGGTATGACATTCAGCCGTTGATATCGCGCGGCGAAGTCGGTTAAATCCGACCGGATCCGCCGCCCGATCGGCAACAAACGTGCGAAAAATTAGCCTGCGACGCGGCTTTCCGACAACGGGAAGTCGCAACGGCGGTAATTCAAGGAGAGATTGTTATGTATCTCGACAGTGTGTACAAAACACGCAAAAAGAACAACAAGGAAAACGTCAGCGGACTTCTGCTGTCGCTTATGCCTGTAATCGGCTTTCTGTTGTTCGGTCTTGTCCCGATGATACTCGCCATCTTTATGGCGTTTATGCACATCGAGGGCTTCAACTTTGACAATTCCTACTTCAACCACGGACAAAACTTTGTGACAGTGCTGAGCGACAGCATCTTCTGGCAGAGTATCGGCAACACATTCTACATGAGCCTGTCCACGTTTATCAACATCATTCTTGCGCTTGTGGTGGCGTTTCTGCTTACAAAAAATATTCGTGGCAAAAAGGTGTTCCGTACAATCTACTTCATTCCGTATGTGTGTTCCGTTGTGGCAATCACGCTTATGTGGCAGTGGATTTTCAACACTAACTACGGTATCATAAACCGCTTGTTTACCGCACCGGGACAGAAACCGACCGACTGGTGGGGCGACGCAGCGACGTTTATTCCCTGCCTCATCATCATGGGCGTGTGGTCCGGTACCGGTTACGGCATTATTTTGTACGGCGCCGCGCTGACCAACGTCAACAACTCGCTGTACGAAGCGGCAAAGGTTGACGGTGCAAACTCTTTCCAGAGTTTCCTGCACGTAACGTTGCCGGCAATTTCACCGACGACTTTCTATCTGCTTATCACGGGTATCATCGGCGCATTGCAGGAATTTGCCCGTCCGCAAATCATAAGCGACGGAGGCGGACCAAACAACGCAGGCGTAACGGTAGTGTTCTACCTGTACAGACAAGCCTTCAAGTATTACAACATGGGCGTGGCTTCGGCTACCGCATGGCTGCTTGCGGCAATTATCCTGGTGTTTACGGTAATCAACTTTGCCGTTTCAAGGTTGTGGGTGAGTTATGACTGATAATCTTAATTACAAACTGAACGCACCTCAGCGTGCAAAGACGAAACGTATCGTAGGCAAAGTACTCATCTATCTTGCGCTTGTTATCTTCGCAATATGGATACTGGCACCGTTTTCCATCGTAATCATGACCTCGTTCAAGACGTGGCAGGAAGCGACCGACCCCGAATTTTCCTTCTTCCCCAAGGAATTTACCTTCCAGGGCTACAAGGAAGTGTTCACCTACACGGCAAGCGCGGGCGATTTCCAGATGCCGATTATGTTGCGCGGCTTCATAAACACCCTTATCATCATCATTCCGCCGACAATTCTCGGTTTGTTCTGCTCGGCAATCAGCGCGTATGCTTTTGCCAAGTTGCGTTTCAAGGGTAAAAATCTGCTGTTCAGTTTTCTGCTTCTCACAATGATGATTCCCGGTACGATTATGCTTACACCGTCCTACATGATTTACGACATGATCGGCTGGACCGACACCCCGTTGCCCCTTATGATTCCCGGTATGTTCGGCGCGGCGACATGCGTATTCTTTATGCGCCAGTTTTACAGCGGCATTCCGACGGAACTTATCGAAGCGGCAAAACTGGACGGTATGGGCTACTTCAAGATTTTCTGGAAAATCATGGTTCCGCTGTCCGTACCGGCATTGTTTGCACAGGGACTACTCGGATTCATCGGCGGCTACAACGACTACTTCGGACCCTACCTGTACTTGCAGGACCCCGAGTGGTACACATTACAGATTGCGCTCAAGTCTTTCCAGGGTTCTTATTCGAGCAACGTGCCGACCATCATGGCAGGCTCAATTGTTGCGCTTATCCCAACGCTTGTCATTTACGCAGTGGCGCAAAACTACTTCATCGAAGGTATCGCAACAAGCGGTATGAAGTTGTAATTTATGGCGACGTAACGCAGCGGACGTAATCCGCGGCTTAAAAAGCGCGAAACTAAATGTAACTAACGGCAGACGGGTGGGCGGCGTGATTGAGCATGATCGCGCATGCCCCGCAAGTCGCACAAAAGCAATTATCCGTAACGGAGGATACTATGAAAAAATTTGTCAACTTGTTGCTGGCAGCGGTGCTGGTGGCGACAATGGTACTGCCAATTGCATGCACTCCTGCCGAACAAAAGCCGCAGGAGGCAAAAGGCACGTTTTCCTACATCACCAACGAAAACATGAGCAGCAGTACGGAATACAACAAAAATCTGTACTACCTCAACCAACTCAACTTCCAGATTGCCGACCCCGATGTGATTTACATCGACCACGGCGAGGAAGCAGGCTGGTTTTACGCATACGGCACAAGCGACCTTGTAAACTGCTACGGTATTCAGTGCTGGCGTAGTCGCGACCTTACCAACTGGGAATACAAGGGTGTTGCCTATCAGCCTGACTTCGACACCGCGTGGGACTACACCAACCACTGGGCACCCGAAGTAAGGTACGACGCAGAACAGGACTTGTACCTTATGTTCTTCAATGCGGACAAGATCGTCGGCTACAACGGCGATACGCCCGTAACGCAGAAGTACATCGACGTGGTGTACTCGGACAGTCCCTACGGACCTTTTGTAACTTACTACCCCGAGAATCCTCACCCTGCGTATGACTTCACTGCAGCCAACAGCGAAATTACGGACAAGTCCATTACGCGTTCCTATGCTATCGACGTTCACCCGTTTGTTGACCCGGTCAGCGGCAAAAAGTACCTGTATTACAGCGGCTACGGCAACGACGGTGCAGGCGTATGGCACGGGCAAACAATCTTCGGCGTGGAAATGATTGACTGGCTGACCCCCGACTACTCGACGCTGAAGGAATTGACCCACCTGTACTACACGACGACGAAAGACGAAGTTGCCATCGACGAAGGTCGTCAGGCAGGCGCAAGCGTCAACGAAGGACCTTATGTGTACTACAAAGAAGGCACCTACTACATGACATTTTCGGTGTACCCCTACACGCAGGAAATGTATCAGGTTCGTCAGGCAATCGCGACAAGTCCCCTTGGCGACTACACAAAGTTGCAACCCGGCGAAGGCGGTCAGATCATCGCTACCGACGGCGCATGGAGCGGCTTTTTGTCCAGCGCAGGTCACCACGCGTTTATTAAGTGCGGCGACCAACTGATGATTGCTTACCACACTTTCTACAACCGTACAGGCATCGACGGCGGTCGTGCGCTGGCTGTAGATACCATAAGTTTCATTGACAACGGCAACGGACAAAAGGTTATGCATGCCAACGGTCCCACGTACAGTTACCAACCGTTGCCTTCCGAGATTTCGGGATACGGGAACATCGCAGACCAGGCTACAATCACCGTAAGCAATGCGGCAAGCGACAACGATGTAAGTTGGCTTACCGACGGCGTACTGAAGGTACACGGCAGCGACCCCGTAAAGGAATTTACCACAAGCGGCGGCAAGACGGTAATCACCATGAGCTTTGACAAGTTTGTTACGGCACGCTCGCTGATGATTTACAACAGCACGATTTACGACAACGCTTTCTGGGGTATCAACAGCATTAAACTGTACTACAAGACGGGCGCAAACTCGACGGCAGTTGCTGAAGCGAAAAACATCAACCTTACCGGAGCCTGGGCGGAATGGAACACCGACGGTTTCTCCGAAGTTATGTACCCGGGTGCAAACGCCATTGTAGAGTTTGACGATTTGCCTGTTAACAAAATCGAAATTACCATCAACGCGGCGGCCGATCAGAAAATTTCGCTCAACGAAATAGTTCTGCTTGGTCGCAACGAAGAAAATGCGGCACCCGTGCTGGAGTTTACCGAATACGGTTTCACCAACCCCGATGTCGGTGCGCCGTTGCCCACTTACGAAAGCAAGACATTCGGCAATGCCGGTAAATTTGTAAGCAACTACGGCTACGACCTTACTCACGACGACGGCACCGAAAACGCTTACGTAGACAAAACGTGGTGTGGCAATCAACAGATGCTGTACTTCAAAGATGTGGTAAGCAACGTACTGTATGTGGAGGCGGAACTGTCCGTGCTTAACCACACCAAGGCTTACTGCGGCGACAAGTACCCCAAGATCGGCATTATGATGCGCGCGCAAAACAATTACTTTATGTTCTTCAACATCGACTGTCAGTCGGATTACAAGGGACAGTACGTCGGTTGGGTGCAAAGTATTGCGTCCGGCGGCGACTACATGTGGAAGGACTACGCAAAGCAAAGCAAGCAATATTCCATTTCCTACACGGGTGACAACTACACCAAGTTGGCAATCGCACGTATCGACGGTAAGGTGTGGCTGTTTGTAAACGACCAACTTGCCTTTGCGCTCGAGGGTGAACTGTCCTTCGGCAGTGCGGAGCAGAACAAGACGGCTGTATCTTTCCTGACGTACAACTCGTTTACTCGTTTCCGCAATTACTCGATTACCGACAACCCGACGGAAGTTACGGCAAAACTGAACTCGCTTGGCGTAACCGTTGACTGAGCGATTTGCAGTAAAATCAGCGTTGAAATGTAACAAAAGCGACATTTAACAACGTAAAGAGTCACCAAAAGCATAATCGGGTCCGGGGCTTGATCCTCGGACCCGTTTTGTGTTTGGTCATAGTGAAGTTGATTGAAACCCGGCTGTCGTTAATTGTCGTAGATTATTATCGGAAATTTGCTCGTGTGGCTGAAACGGCAGACTTATATCATGCCGAGCAAAAACTTTCCGCGGGATGTTTCGACTGTACAATGAGCAGCATGTTGTTTCGCTCAACATAACTAATTTGCAAACGTTGAAGGCGAAAATGACGGTAAAGTCTTAAATATACCTGTTGAGACAAAGTTGGCTAAGGTACTTGATTATCGCCGTGAAATAAAGTAAAATATAATTACTATGACAACAAACTATATTGAAATTTACGACGAAAAAAATTGTCGCAATCTCAGGAAGCGAGCGACGCGTTTTTTCGCGGAATTGGTGTTTGTCGGCGTTGCGGTTGCCGTCGTGTGTGTGCTGCTTGTTGCGCTTGTCGCACTGGACAAACTGTCCCCTTGGCTCGGGTGGTTTGTATGCGGACTTTTAACGCTTGTGTACCTTTGGTACTTTGCGGTGCGTATCTCTGACAAACCGCTGTACACGGCGCGGTACGACTTTGTGAAGCAACTGCCGATGGCTGACCGAGTAAAGCGTCGTGCGACTTTTGTCTCATTTTGCGACGAAAAAAACACCGACGTATTCGGTTTTTCGGCAACGACGCTTGTTTTTGACGACGGCGAATATCTGCTGGACGGCAATGTCGCGTGTCCCTTTGCGACAGGCAAAACCTACGACGTCGTGACGGTAGGCAGCCTTGTCGTGGCATATGCGGAGGTGCGCAATGGGTAAAGGTTTTGCAAAACTCCGCTCTCCGTGGATGTGGGTGGCGTTTGTGCTGGCTGCGTTCGGCGTGTGGGGATTGATATTCTATTGGGTGGCTCAGCCGTCATCCGCCGAGCAAATGGACATGTGGATAGGCTTTCCGACGGGGCTTAAAACGGAAGTCAGAAACGACATTTCCGACATGGCGGCGGAATACGGCATCAAGCGCGTAAACTTCGGCACGTACAACCCGACGGACAGCATGTACTCGCAGGCGTTTGCCGTCAAGGCGCAGTACACAGACGTGTTTATTCTGACCCAAGCGGAGGCAAAGTCGGTCGCGGAAACGGGCATGTTGTTTGCCGTACTGGACGGCAGGACGGAAGGCATCGCCGATCCCGACGGCAAAATCGTCGCCGTCAGAATGGTTGGCGACATGTACGTGGCAATAAACGACGGCAGCAAAAAGGACAAAAAGTTGCTGTTGTCGGTTGTGGATTATTTGGTGAACCTGGTATGAAAAAGGGTCTTGTATACAAATGGGTGTTCGGCAAAGGGCGTGACGACGATTTCGATGAACGCAACCTGCCCAAAAACAGATTTCGGCAGTTTTGTTTTGTGTTCCGCACCCGTTTCGGAGTGCTGCTTAAGGCAAACCTGCTGTGCGCGTTGTTTGTGTTGCCGCTGTGCGTATGGGACACGATCTGCGGTTGGTTTGTCGCAGATTTCATCAAAGACATGACGGCGGCGCAGCAAATGTCCGCGCTTATCAATCTGTCGCTTCTTCGCTACGGCACGGACGCGTTGTTGTGCGTGCTTGCGGCGGTGGGGCTGGGCGGCATGTATTATGTCGTCAGGCGGCTGTGCTGGTTGCAGTCCGTCAAGGTTACAAGCGACTTTTTCAGGGGCGTCAAAAACGGCTGGAAACAGTTTGCCGTAACAGGTCTGGTGTACGGCATCGGCACAGGGTTTTTGCGGTATTTGCGCAGTTTCTCACTGCTTACCCTTACCGAGGGCAATTCCTTCGCGTGGACGGTTTCCGTCGTGCTTACAGTTGTCGCCGAAGTGCTGCTTGTGTGCGTGTCGCTGTTTGCCATGTTCGAAGCGGCGTTGTACAACGTTCGCACAGGCAAATTGTTTACAAGCGGCGCAATATTGACCTTTAAGCGGCTTTTTAGTACCCTCGGAGTGGCTTTAGTGGCACTCACGCCCGTTGCGATATGGTTTGTGTTGCCGTGGGGATTTTTGCAGATAGTTGGTATGTGTGTGGTTGCGGTTGTGGGCATTTGCTACGCCGTGACTGTGCAGACCGTGTACTGCCTTGGGGTGTTTGACGTGTTTGTCAACGCCGTACAGTACCCCGATTTCGTCGGCAAAGGACTTGCTTCGGCAAGCGGCGAAACGTCTGGGACCACGACCGAAAACGCCGTTGAAATTGTTGCGGAAAACGCAGAGGAAAACAGCGCGGAAAACGTCGAAGAGGGTGCAAACGGTAACACACCGAAAGATGTCGACGAAGGGACTTGCCGCAAAGACGTCAATGCCGAAAGCAGCGACGAACAGACCGGCAAAACAAACGTCTGTGAAACGCAGACGGCGTCAGCGGAAAGCGGCAACGACACCGACGACAAGGGAGAAAATAAATGAGGATTACGGCAAAGTACCTCAAAAGCGTATACGACGACGGCACCTACGGGCTGCGTGACGTCAATCTGGACATCGGCGACGGCAAGTTTGCAGTCGTTGTCGGTCCGTCGGGCTGCGGCAAAACCACCTTGCTTAAGGTGATTGCAGGCTTGCGCAAGCAATCGTCGGGCGAGTTGTACTTCGACGGACTTTCGGCGGCAAAGATACCTGTGCGCGACAGAAAAATCGCAATGGTGTTTCAGGAATATTTGCTGTACCCGAAGTACACCGTGTGGGAAAACCTGTCGTTGGCACTTGAACGCGAACACTTGTCGCGAGAGGAAGAGGAAACGCGCATAAGCGATGCCCTTGCAATGTTCGGAATGGAACGCCTTGCGGGGCAATTGCCAAGGGTGCTTAGCGGCGGTCAGCAACAACGCGTTGCATTGGCAAAAGCGGTGGTGACGCGTCCCGAAGCGATATTGTTTGACGAACCGCTTGCCAACATTGCCGAAGCGCAACGCGCCGAGTACGTGGAACAGTTGAAAAATCTCAAAAAGAAGATGCCAGACACGACTTTTGTGTACGTCACGCACAAAATCGGCGAAGCGTTGCAACTTGCCGACATGCTTGTAGTGATGAACGACGGCGTTGTACTGCAAAGCGGCAGCAAACATGACGTGACGGAACAACCCTGTTCCGCCGCCGTGCTGGACGCCCTTACGGACGAGGCCCTGACGACGGACGGCAACAGGGTGTACAACCCTTATGCAAAGTGTTGGCAAACCTTTGACGAAAGCCGCGGACGGCTGTTTTTTGACGGCGAATTTGACGGAAAATCATTAAACGTATGCGGAAAAAGTTCACCTGCCGAGGAAAACCTGATTTTGCGTTTTGCGGGAGACTACGGCAAAGTTCGCGTTGCGGTGCCGGCGGAAAAAGTGCGCGCGTCACGTGCCGACGGTGACATTGTGTTGCCGCAAGGTGACGGCGAAGCGTATGTTTCGCAGGACGACGTTACATTGTATGACGGCGACGGCAGATTGCTTACCGCGCATTACCGTCTGTACGATGCTCATGCCGTCGGGCGTGCGATGCTTGGTAAACTGCGTTTGCCTTGCGGAAGTCTGCCATCTGCATGGCCATTTCGGCGATGATGTGAGGAGGAGTTTTCTGGGTCAGGAAGGGATTGTCGTCGAAGAATCTGATAATCGGCACGAGAAATTCATTCCGTTCGCTGGGGAACACTTCTTTCTTCTGCTTTCTAAGGTGTTCCAACAGCCTTTCACCGGCTTTTACCGATTCGGACAACTCGTTTCTATTGTATAAATCTAACTGTTGCGCGTGTTCGCCTGTTATTTGAAATTCGAACACAAAAACTTTGCTTTTTCCATAATTTAATTTGTTTTTATGGGTTAATAATTATTTATAAAAAGCTGCGAATATAGTA
>OGOZ01002074.1_pt1 | contig 10300 bp, 8 predicted proteins | sample 1552801 | NCBI WGS metagenome assembly OGOZ01 (sample SAMEA2580196, study PRJEB22360) | human gut metagenome | biome: human gut; feature: human-associated habitat; material: faeces | place: Denmark | collected 2008/2010
GAGCTGGAGGATATGCCGCCTTTTCGGGTGTGAAAGCCGCAACAGCCGCGCCGAAGGCGGCAATGCCGGGTGTGTTTTCGGTGCCGGAGCGCAGGCCCCGTTCCTGCCCGCCGCCGAGAATAAAGGGCGGCAGCCGCACGCCTTTTTTTGCATATACCGCGCCGACACCCTTCAGCCCGCCGACCTTGTGCGCCGAAACGCTTGCAAGATCGCAGTTTTTGCGGATAACGCCGCGCACGTCGGTTTTGAGAAACCCCTGCACCGCATCGCAGTGGAGCAGCGCGCCGCACCCGCTTTTTTCGATATATCCGCGCACGAGCGGGATATCATAAACCGCGCCGGTTTCGTTGTTGGCAAGCATTATGCTCGCAAAGGCGACGGGGGCGGAAAACGCTTTTGCAAGCGCGGCTTCATCCAGTCTGCCGCCGCGGGTCGGGATACGGACGACCTCGAACCCCTGCTTTTCGAGCAGGGCAAGCGGCTCCGAAACGGAGGGATGCTCGCTGTCGGTGGTGACAATGCGCTTTGCCGCCCGTGCGCGCAGCTTTGCCGCGCCGAAAATGCACTGGCAGTTTCCTTCGCTCCCGCCGGAGGTGAATATGACCTCCTCCGGTGCGCAGCCAAACCCGCGCGCAACGCTTTCGCGCGCCGATTCGATAATCCCGCGCGCCGCGCGCCCCGCAAAATGGAGCGAGGAAGGGTTTGCATATTCTTTTATCGCTTCCGCTGCCGCCGCGACAGCCTCCCCGCAGGGCGGCGCCGTTGCGGCGGAATCAAAATAATACATATACACGGCCTCTGTTCCGGGGGAATTCCTTGACTTGTGTTCATTATACTTCTTTTTCTCGCGCCCGTCAAGGCAAAACAAGCGCGCTCAAATATTTTCACACGCGGGCGGTAAATTGCAAAAAAGCCCTTTACATAATGCGAAATCCGTTGTATAATAGAACGGATACCGATGCAAAGCCCATTGCTTTGAACGGGATAACTATATATTTTTCACTTTTATGCGCACAAACGCCTTTAACAGAAAAGAATATAAAACTTACCCGTTCCTCTTTGGGGCTTGCTCCGGGATTAAATAAATTTCAGGAGGCAGAAATGGACCCTATTTTAGTTATCGGCATATGTGCCGGCGTTGCTGTTCTGTTCTTCGTTATCGGGTTTTTTATCCGCAAGCTTACCGCCGAAAAGGCGATAAAGTCCGCGGAGGCCGAAGCCAAAAGGATAATCGAGGGTGCCGGCAAGGCTGCCGAGACGGTCAAAAAGGAAAAGCTGGTCGAAGCGAAAGAAGAAGCGCTGCGGATCAAAAACGATGCGGAGCGCGAAATAAAGGAACGCAGAAACGATCTGCAGCGGCTCGAACGCCGGGCGATGCAGAAGGAAGAAAACCTGGACAAAAAATACGAAAACCTCGAAAAAAAGGAAGAAACGCTCAATTCCAAAATAAAGGCGAACGAAGAGCTCAACGTCAGGATCGAAGCCGCTATTGCCGAACAGGATGAGCTTTTACAGAAGATCTCCGGGATGTCCGCCGATGATGCCCGTGCCATGCTGATCGAGCGCGTGGAGGAGGAAGCCCGCCACGACATGGCGAAAAAGCTTGTCGAGGTCGAGCAGGAATGCAAGGACAAGGCGGAGGAGACCGCCAAAAACATTATCACGCTTGCCATTCAGCGCTGTGCCGCGGACAGTGTGGCGGAGGCTACCGTTTCGGTTGTCGATCTGCCCAACGACGAAATGAAGGGCAGAATAATCGGCAGAGAGGGCAGGAACATACGCGCTATCGAAACGCTCACCGGCGTCGATCTTATAATCGACGACACGCCCGAAGCCATTGCGATATCCACCTTCGATCCGATCCGCCGCGAAGTCGCAAGGATGACACTCGAAAAGCTCATCTCCGACGGGCGCATACATCCTTCCAGAATCGAAGAAACGGTGGAAAAATGCCGCCGCGAGGTGGAAGCCGTTATCAAAAAGGAAGGCGAACAGGCAACGCTCGAAACCGGCGTTCACGGCTTGAATCCGGAGCTTGTAAAGCTGCTCGGCAGGCTGAAATACCGCACGAGCTACGGGCAGAACGTGCTCAAGCATTCCATAGAGGTTTCGCACATTGCGGGCATGATCGCAAGCGAGCTCGGGCTCGATGCGACACTCGCAAAGCGCGCCGGGCTGCTGCATGATATCGGCAAGGCGATGACGCACGAGGTGGACGGCTCCCACGTTCAGATCGGCGTCGATCTTGCCCGTAAATACAAAGAATCGCGCGAGGTCGTTCATGCCATCGAGGCGCATCACGGCGATGTCGAACCGCACACGCTTGTGGCAATGATCGTGCAGGCGGCGGATGCCGTTTCGGCGGCAAGGCCGGGCGCAAGGCGCGAAAATCTCGAAACCTATATCAAAAGGCTGCAAAAGCTGGAGGAGATCGCGAATTCCTTCACCGGTATCGAAAAATCCTTTGCCATTCAGGCGGGCAGGGAAGTCCGCATAATGGTCAAGCCGGATGAGGTGAGCGACGACGAAATGGCGTTTATCGCCCGCGATATCGCGCGCAAAATCGAGGAGGAGCTCGAATACCCCGGCCAGATCAAGATCAACGTGATCCGCGAAATGCGGCAGGTCGATTACGCGAAGTAAAAAGCCATGATTAAAATACTTGCGGTGGGCGATGTTTTCGGCACGCCGGGCAGCGAATTCATTCGCCGCCGGCTGCGCGCAGTGAAGCAGCGCGAGGGCGCCGATCTTGTTATCGTAAACGGCGAAAACGCAAGCGCCGGCAACGGGATCGGGGCTGCGGATGCGCAGCTTATATTCGATTCCGGCGCCGATGTTATCACCGGCGGCAACCATTCCCTGCGGAAATACGACATTTTCGATTATTCTGACGAAACGGCGGCGTTCCTGCGCCCGCTCAACTTCCCGGCGGGTGCGCCGGGGCACGGTTGGTGCATAGTTCCAGTCAAAAACGGGCTCAGAGTGCTTGTGATATCCGCCGCGGGGCAGATATTCATGGACCCTGCCGATTCCCCTTTTTCCTGTACCGAACGCGTGCTTGCCGCCGAAAGCGGCAATTACGATATCGCCGTGTGCGATTTCCACGCGGAAGCGACAAGCGAAAAGAAGGCGTTCTTCCGCTTCTTCGACGGGCGGATAAATATCGCATACGGTACACACACCCATGTCGCGACGGCGGATGAAACGCTCACCGACCGCGGATGTGCATATATAACCGATATCGGTATGTGCGGCGACGAGGATTCCGTGATCGGGGTGACATACGAAAGCGCCATGGAACGTTATATCACCGGGGTGCGCCGCAAGGGCATCGCCGCGGGGAATAACGTCACCCTGCGCGGGGCGGTGTTCACCGTGGACGAAACCACGCTGTTCGTGACCGACGTAAAACGAATAAAATATAACGAAGGAAGTTTCAAATGAAGATCAACACCCTTATGCTGTTTGCCGAGGAAGCAACTCAGAACCAAGGCGGGCTCACAAGCATTCTTTCGCTTGTTATCCCCTTTGCGCTGCTCGGGCTCGTATTCTACTTCTTTATTTACAGACCGCAGAAGAAGCAGGAAAAGGAAACGCGCGAAATGCGCAGCTCCATCGCCGTCGGCGACGTTATCGTCACAACCGGCGGTATTGTCGGCATGGTCGTCAAGGTCAGGGAGGATATGCTCCTGATCGAAACGAGCGGCGACAGAACGAAGATCCAGATCCAGAAATGGGCTGTCAGCTCGGTGCTCGAAAGAGTGAACGAACCGGAAGAGCCCGCAAAAAAGAAATAATCCGTGACTTTGGGCATCGGCGGCTTTTTGCATCCGGTGCCCGCGGTTTTGCGAAAGGACAAAGCAATGAAAAAGACAATAATGAAGAAATACGCAAATCTGCTGATAAAGCAGGGCGTGAATATCAAAAAGGGGCAGGAGCTTGTCATTGTCGCCGATGTGGAGGCTGCGCCGTTTGTCGCGCTGCTCACGGCGGAGGCATACCGCGCGGGAGCTTCCGAGGTGCGCGTGGATTGGGCGATGACCGAGTTGACAAAGCTCCATTACCGTTACCAGACCCGCAAAAAGCTTTGTTCGGTGCCGGAATGGAGGGTGGAAAAGCTCCGGCACGATGCCGAGGTGCTCCCGGCACGCATCCGCCTGATCTGCGAGGATCCGGACGGGCTTGCAAGCGTCAACCAGGAAAAGCTTGCCGCCGCGAACGCCGCGTTCGGCAAGGTATCCAAAAAGTTCCGCGAACAGACCGACAACAAATATCAGTGGCTCGTCTGTGCGATACCCGGCAGGGCATGGGCAAAAAAGGTGTTCCCGAACGAACGCCCCGCCGCCGCTTTGGAAAAGCTGTGGGAGGCGATACTTTCCGCGGTGCTCTGCGGTGCGGATAACGACCCCGTCGCCGAATGGGATGCGAAAAACGCCGCCTTTGCCGCACGCTGCGAAAAGCTCAATGCAAAGCATTTCGATTATCTTGAATACAAATCCGCAAACGGCACCGATTTCAGATGCAGCCTGATGGAAAGCAGCCTGTGGTGCGGCGGCGGCGAATATTGCGAAAACGGCATATACTTTAACCCGAATATGCCCACGGAGGAAATATTCACCACGCCGAAGAAGGGCTGCTGCGAGGGCAGGCTCGTCGCCGCGATGCCGCTTTCGCTCCGCGGAACGCTGGTGGAGGATTTCTACATTGATTTCAAGGACGGCAAAGCCGTGAACTGGCACGCCGAAAAGGGCGGGGAAGCGCTCACAAAGCTGATCGAAACCGATGAGGGCAGCCGTATGCTGGGCGAGCTGGCGCTTGTCCCGAAGGATTCCCCCATTGCAAAAAGCGGACTGCTCTTTTACAACACGCTGTTTGATGAAAACGCCTCCTGCCACGTCGCGCTGGGGAGCGGATACACGAGCTGCGTGAAGGATTATACCGAAAAAACGCTTGCCGAAATGCGCGAGGAGGGCGTGAACGATTCCATGGTCCATGTGGATTTCATGGTCGGCGCGCAGGATCTGTGCATAACCGGCTATAAGGACGGCAAAGCCACGCCCGTGTTCATAAACGGTTCGTGGGCGCCGGAATTCGAATAAAACAGGGAAAGGCGGCACAAAAATGAAATTTGCACTTCAACTTTATTCCGTTCGCACCGATCTCGAATCGGATTTCAAAGGAACGCTTCGCAAAGTAAAGGAAATGGGCTACGACGGCGTGGAATTCGCCGGGCTTTACGGGCAGGACCCGAAGGAGATACGCGAATATCTTGTTTCGCTCGGGCTCGAACCGGCGGGCGCCCACGTTTCGCTTGCCGAAATGCGCGCCGATATCGGCAAGGTCATAAGCGATTATTCCGCCGTGGGCTGCCGCGATATCACCGTTCCCTACCTTATGCCGGAGGATCGCCCCGGCACTCCGGGGTGGGAAAGGACGGTCGCGGATATACGCGATATCGGCGAAAAGGTCACTGCCACCGGTATGCACCTCAGCTACCACAACCACGATTTCGAATTTGTGAAGATCGGCGGGGAATACGCGCATTTCGGCTTTATTCCGCCGTTCCCGCAAGCCTGCTCGAAACCGAGCTCGATCTTTGCTGGGTGCGCGTCGCGGGCGAGGAGCCTGCGGCATACCTGCGCAAATATGCCGGGCGCTGCCGCCTTGTCCACTTCAAGGATTATGTCGGCGGAAAGCAGGATAATATGTATGCGCTTATCGGCATTGAGGAAAGCGGCAAAAAGCCGGATGCGCAGGCGTTTGAATACCGCCCGCTCGGAAAGGGCGTTCAGAATATCCCGCTGCTTTATAAAACCGCAGCCGAATGCGGCGCGGAATGGATAATTGCCGAGCAGGACGAACCCTCCATGGGGCTTTCCCGCATGGAATGCGCCGGGGTGAGTATAAAAGCCCTGCGCGCCGCCGCAGAATAATAATAAAAAAGGAAGGGCAGAAAGCCCCGCGCACATCGCCGGGGCGGTGAATAAAAATGTCTGAATGCACACATGATTGCTCCACCTGCGGCGCGGATTGCGCCTCACGCGGGGCACAGCCGATCGAAAAGGAAAAGCTCCGCAAGGGCAGCAGCTTCAAAAAGGTCATCGCCGTTGTGAGCGGCAAGGGCGGCGTGGGCAAATCGCTCGTCACCTCGCTTCTCGCCGTGGGCGCGGCGCGGCGCGGGGAACGAGTCGCCATACTCGATGCCGATATAACCGGGCCCTCCATACCCCGCATCTTCGGTATGCAGGGCGGCGTTACCGCGGAGGAGGACTGCATGGTGCCGCCGCAGAGCAGGACAGGCATAAAAGTAATGTCCGTGAACCTGCTTCTGCCGGATGAGACCGACCCGGTCGCCTGGCGCGGCCCGGTCATCGCCGGGTGCGTAAAGCAGTTCTGGACGGATGTAAACTGGGGCGAAAACGACACGATGTATATAGATATGCCTCCGGGAACCGGCGATGTGCCGCTTACCGTTTTCCAGTCCATTCCGGTGGACGGGATGGTCATCGTTACCTCCCCGCAGGAGCTTGTTTCGATGATCGTGGAAAAGGCGGTCAAGCTTGCCGGGCTGATGAATATCCCGGTGCTCGGCGTTGTGGAGAATTATTCCTACTTCAAATGCCCGGATTGCGGAAAGGAGCATCACATATTCGGCGAAAGCCGCATTGATGCCGTCGCCGCACAGTACGGGATACCGCGTGTCGCACGGATTCCGTTCGATCCGAAGCTTGCCGCCGCGTGCGACAAGGGCACGATCGAGCTTGCCGCCCGCGAACTCGATCTCGCCGGGCTGTAAAAAGCCGTATCGGCTTGCGCCGAAAGAGCAATATACCCGAAAAAAGGAGAGCAGCGCGCTCTCCTTTGCTTTATGCCACGGATAACGTTTACAATGCAGGTAAATATTCGGCGAAACCGCAGCAGAATAACACATACAATGATGGGAATAAAACGCAACACTTTTTGAGGAACGATGAGCAAAATTTGTGAAAAATGTTAATTGCCGGCGCTTGCTTTTCGCACGAACGGGTGGTATAATACGATGGTAAAAAACCGCGCCGGGCGGGTACCCCGCGCGCGGACGAAAAATCAGGAGGTATTTCCATGAAGAAACGCATTTTGAGCATTCTTGTACTGGTTTGTATGCTTGTCTGCTTCGTATGGGCCCCCACCGTTTCCGGCGAGGACAGCGGCATCGTCACCATCGATGTCGGCGGAGAAAACGTTGAAAACGAACAGTATAAGATCGACGACACCCGTGTCATCCTTCGCCTCAAGGATCAGAAGTACGTGCTTACCGGTACTACCGATAAATCCGTTCAGGTCTGGGGCAGCAACAATTCCGAGGATATAGACAAGGCGTTCTATATCACCCTGAACAACGTCACCATAGGCGGCGGCATCCTTGTTCAGAACAGCCCCGTGAAGTTTGTTATCGACGTTCCGGAAGGAACCGTCAACAACGTCGCTTCCGTCATCGCGAACGATATAACCGTTTCCGGTGCGGGCAAGCTGAATGCGACGGCCTTCGGCGTTCAGCAGAAAACATCCTACATGCCCAGCAGGCTTCATGTTACGGATACCGAAATCACCGTGAATGTGAAAAAGAACCGTTCCGGCGAGTTCAACGGTGTCTGCCTGCTTGACGGCAACGCAAAGGTGACCTATATCGGCGGCGGCGCATACGCTGTGCTTCAGGTCGGCGTAAAGAACGGGGATAACACTCATTCCCTTACCCTTGCGGATAACGCAAAGCTTTACTGCCTCCAGCCGGAGGGCGCCGAAACCACCGCATATGCCGTCGACGGGCTCGAATTATTCAACGGCGCGACCGTTACTCTTAAAGGCAACAGCTATATCGAAGCCGAGGGCGCCGATTCCACCGGCGAATATCCCGGCAGCGCGATAGCCACGGAATTCGATATCAACGTTCAGGACAACGCGAAAATCAAGGCGACGGCTTACGGCCCCGCCGTTTCGTATGGTAATATCGAAGTCAACGGCAGCAGTGTTGAAGCCGAAAGCCCCGACTCCAACGGCATTTACGCCGGCGGCAAAATAAGCATTACAAACGGCTCGACCCTTTCCGCAAAGGGTTACTATCCCGCATTGTATGCCGTCGGCAATATCGAAGTCAACGGCAGCAGTGTTGAAGCCGTATGCGAAAGCGATGTCGGCATTTACTCCGGAACCGGAAATATAACCGTTACCGGCAGCTATGTAAATGCCTCCTCCGGCAACAACACCTATTCGATCGATGCGGGTGAAGGCAATACTGCCGTTACCGGCTCGTGGGTCGAATGCACCGATGCCGGCGCTATCGACTCCGTTGCAAACAGCGTTGTTATCAACGGCAGCGAAGGCACCGTTTACGGCGAAGCCGTCACACCCGCGGATGTCACCATCGGCGAAGGCGTGAATTTCGATATCCCCGAGGGCACCAAGCTCACCGTTGCGGAGGGCACAACACTTACCAACAACGGCGTTGTTGCCGTTAAGGGTACCGTCGAGGTTCTCGGCACGCTGGTCTGCAATAATCACAACGGCGGCACGGCGACCTGCACGGAAAAGGCAGAATGCACGCTTTGCGGCAGCGAATACGGCGAAACCGATATTCAGAACCACACCGGCGAGGAAAAGTGGGAGCAGACCGAAACAAAGCACACCAAGAAGTGGGATTGCTGCGGCACCGTTACCGTCGAGGAAGCCGATCATGCCTTTGAAAACGGCGTTTGCACCGTTTGCCAGTATGCCTGCGGGCATAAGGGCGGCACGGCAACCTGCAAGAAAAAGGCAGTTTGCGAAATATGCGGCGAAGCCTATGGCGAGCTTGATGCGAACAACCACAAGGAACTGACTCATGTCGAGGCAAAGGAAGCCACGAAGGAGGAAGAGGGCAATACCGAATACTGGTACTGCAAGGATTGCGGGAAGTATTATTCCGATAAGGACGGCGAGAAGGAAATAGCCAAAGCCGACACCGTTATCCCGAAGGTTCCGCAGACGGGCGACGAGAGCAGCAATATGCTCCTGTTTGCACTGCTGTTCCTGAGCGCGGGTGCGCTTGCGGCTGTGGTTCTTTCGGCAAAAAAGAAGGACCGCGTTAAATAAAGCATAAAGCAAAAAAACGCATAAAAAAGGCGCTTCCCCACGCGGGGAAGCGCCTTTTGTGCTGCCGTGCCGGGCGCGGCAGGAAAGGGCGAAGGGCTTTTCAGCCGTTTGCGAGAAGCTCGTTGACCTGCGCGAGCGCAGGTACGGAGTTCATGGAGCCGCGCTTCGAAACGGCAAGCGCGCCGGCGGCGTTGGCAAAGCGTGCGCTTGCGATGATATCGCCGGAGCGGAGGTATTCCGCCGCAAGCGCGGCGGTGAAGATATCGCCCGCGGCTGTCGTGTCGACAACGTTTGTATCGAACGGCGAGATGATATCGCAATATTTGCCGTCGTAAACATAGCAGCCCCTGCCGCCGAGCTTGAGCACGACATATTTTGTCGGCACTCGGCTGCACAGCGCCATGGAGGCGCGCAGACAGTTTTCCAGGCTGTTCGGGCGTATACCGGTGAGTATTTCGGTTTCGGTCTCGTTCGGGGTGAGTATTTCGACCCGTTCCAGCTTTTCGAGCGGGAAATCCGGCGTTGCGGGCCCGGCATCGACAATAAGCGGTATGGATTCGTCCGCCGCAAGGCGCGCGGCGCTTATAACGGTGTCGCGGTTGATTTCGAACTGTACGAGCACGGCATCCGGATAGCAGGTGAACGCCGCCTCGAGATCGCCGAGGTTTATCTTGTCGTTCGCGCCTGGATAAACGATAATGCGGTTGGTGCCGTCCTTTTCGACGGTAATAACGGCAAGCCCGGTCTGCTCGTGGCGGTCCACACGGACGTATTTCGTGTTGATCCCGCGTTCCTCCAGCGCACGGAGCATGGCAATTTCCGCAGTAAGCATGGCGATCTGTGTATATTCTGTAATATTTAATCTGTCATTTTCTTCAAAGCATAAAGCTTTCACATCAAGTCCGGATGCTTTTGATGCGCTTTCAAATACTTCGCGACTTACAGCATATTTTTCATAAAAATCTTTCGCCATTCCTGTATACTGTGCACCCTGTCCCGGAAATACAAATGCAATTTTAGACATATCATTTTCCTTTCCTTTATTTTTATGTTTATATCAGATGATAACAATTTGTTTCTGATTGCAAATTATTTCAGTTTAAAATATTTTGATATTCAAATTATAATGTCAAAAAATTCTCCCCGAAGCCATCTCTGGCTCCAAGGAGTTATTTGTCATTTCTATATGATT
>OGOZ01002075.1_pt1 | contig 10289 bp, 14 predicted proteins | sample 1552801 | NCBI WGS metagenome assembly OGOZ01 (sample SAMEA2580196, study PRJEB22360) | human gut metagenome | biome: human gut; feature: human-associated habitat; material: faeces | place: Denmark | collected 2008/2010
TTTGAACCGGCTTCTGCCGCTTGGACAGCCGGCAACTTTCAGTAATTCCCGATAAATAAGGAATCTGCCTTATTTATAAATAGCGACCCAAATACGGAGGAAAGGAGGAATACTCATGAAAAAGAAAGTATGGCTCTCTGTAGCGGCGATTGCACTTGTGTTATGCTGTGCAATCGGAGGTACGCTTGCTTGGTTGAGTGCAAAGACCGATCCGGTGAAGAATACCTTCACGGTTGGGGACATCAATATTGATTTGACCGAAACAACCGGTGAAACCTACAAGATGGTTCCGGGGAACACGCTCGGCAAAGACCCAAAGGTTACCGTGAAAGCCGGTTCCGAAGCCTGCTGGTTGTTTGTAAAGGTTGAAGAATCCGAAAATTTCGATGCTTTTATGACCTGCGCCATTGCAGACGGTTGGACGGCACTTTCCGGAGTTGGCGGCGTTTATTACCGCGAGGTCCCGGCAACCGATGCCGACACTGATTTTACTGTCCTGAAGAATAATCAGGTGATTGTAAAAGAAGATGTCACAAAGCAGCAACTTCAGGGAGTAAAAGACAACCTTCCCACCATGACCTTTACGGCGTATGCCGTGCAGCAGGACAACATTGCTGACGCAGCAACCGCTTGGGCAAAGGTCACACCGTAACCCCTTTTTCTCCGAAAAAATGATACATTAGAAAGGAATAATGCAATTATGACAAAGAAAAAAATTGTAACTCTGTGCCTTGCGGCTGTCCTTGTCCTTATGGCTGTTGCAGGTGCTTCTCTTGCTTATCTGACCGACAGCAAGCAGGCGACCAACACCTTTACGGTCGGTAATGTAAAGATCGACCTGATCGAGCAGCAGAGAGGCGAAAACGGTCTTGAAGCCTTTGAGCAGAACAAGAAGCTGCTTCCGATCGTCGGCTCTGCACAGGGCGAAAAGGACGAGTACGGTATGCCTGTCGCAAAGAACTATGTTGACAAGATGGTAACCGTAAAGAATACCGGCTCCGAGGACGCTTACATCCGCACTTATTTTGCCATTCCTTCCGCATTGGATGACGGCTATGAGACCTTTAATGCCGGTAAGAATGTTCTGCATTTCAACTTCGGTAACAAGATCGTTGACGGTGAGATCGTTTCGACCATTGATACTGACTGGACTTGGATGCACGGAAACAAGTGGAACTACTATGAGACCACGATCGACGGCATCAAGTACAATGTTTACTATGCTGATTATAACACCGCAGTTGCTGCAGGTGCTACTACCGAGCAATTTGTTTCGGGTGTTTACCTGGACAAGTCCTTCGAGATGAAGGAAGATAGCGCTTATGCGTTTGGCGAAAAACTCACGCTTGACGACGACTTTGATTGGAGCAATGTTTCCTGCCCGGTGTTTGCCGTTGCTTGCCAGTCCAGCGGGTTTGACACCCCGGCAGAGGCATTTGATAACGCTTTCGGCGCTCAGTATAACCCGTTCGGCGGCACGGCTACCAATTGGCAGTAATCTGCTCAGATAAAGATAGGAGCCCAAAGTTATGACAAAAAAGAAGATCATTACGCTTGCGCTCGTTGCGGTGATCACCGTTATGGCTATTGCAAGCGCATCTATCGCTTACTTTACGGATACCAAGACCGCAAAGAACACCTTCACGATGGGCAATGTTAAAATCGCTCTCGATGAAGCTCCCGTTAACGAAGAAGGTCATGCCATTGACGGTGACCGTGTAACAGCCAACGAATACGGCATCGAAGCCGTATATCCGGGCGCAACCCTCGACAAGGACCCGACCGTCCATAACACCGGCAAGAATCCGGCTTACATCCGCGCAACGGTGAATGTCAGCGACTGGATGAACCTTTGCGCTGCCTTCTATCCCGATTTCACGGAAACTTTCCCGAATGACGGCTACAAGGCTGCTCTGAACCTGCTCGTCGGTGAGCTGGGTGAGGGTTGGTCTGTTGTCGGTGTTGAAGCGGGCGACACCTTCACTATCGGCCAGTTTGACGCAAAGTTCGTTCTGAAGTATGACGGCGTTCTTGCTGCCGATGAGGACACCACTCCGATGTTCACCAAAGTGATCATCCCGACCACCTTTGGCGACAACGGTATGTCCGCCGAATCCTTCAACGAGATAAAGATCACTGCACAAGCGATTCAGGCAAACGGCTTTGAGACTTGGGAGGCTGCCTTCAACGCATTTGACGGCAACTAATAGCCCGCTTAGTATGGCTTTGACCCCCCCCTGGGGGGGAGGGGGAATGAGCCTGTAATTCGGATATTCTCATATGACCTTGATATTAGATTTACAGATAAGATCCGGAATGGAGTGTTTCTATGAAAAAATTGAGTTGGAAACAAAAGTTGTTGACGCTGTCGGCAGTCGCTATCGTTGCTGCATTATCGGCATACGGCTCCGTCGCCTATTTCACAGCGGAGGATACCGCCCGAAATGTCATCACGGCAGGAAAAGTAAAAATCGAATTACAGGAGAAAATGCTCACGCCGGACGGCGAAAAGACCGTGCCGTTCGAAGATCAGCTCGGTGTCATGCCCGGCAGTGAGGTTTCTAAGATTGTTGAGGTCAAGAACACCGGCGGTCAGGACGCTTGGGTGCGTGTTTCGGTGAATAAGGCGATTGAGCTTGCCGAAGGCGTTGAGGATGAGGTTAATCTTTCTCTCATCTCATTTGATCTGAATACGGATTACTGGACTGAAAAGGACGGTTTCTATTATTATATCGCAAAACTCGCTCCGGGGCAAACGACAGAGCCGCTGTTTACGGCGGTTACATTTGCCAAGACAATGAGCAACCAATATCAGAACAGCAAGGCAATACTCACGGTAATTGCTTATGCTACACAGACCGTTCATAACGGCAGCACGGCTCTTGAAGCTGCCGGATGGCCGGAAACGAATTAAAGGGGTGTAAAAAATGTATCATACACAAAACAATAAGCCAAAATTACGTATAGGTCTGCTCAGAGGGATTGTCCTTCTTCTCTGTCTTGCGATGCTATGCACGTCTTTTCAGTTCGGAGGCATTGCGCTGATTGCAGAAGCGGCGGATAACGATACGGTCACCATAACTGTAAACTATGTGTATGAGTCTAATCAGGCTATGGTCGCACAGCCGTACACTGCACAGATCAAGAAAGGCTCAGCGTTCAGAAAAACGTTGGAAGTACCGAAATTGTTTAATTATTCGATACCTTCGGATATGGCAATAGGATTGAGCGACAATATTGTTCTTTCTAAAGATGAGACGACCGACGCTTATTCGCTGAATTTTGACCTTTCCTCTGTTGATGAGGATATTACGGTAATTCTCTATTATAAAGCGGGTACGGCAAAATACACCGTATATCATTATTACCAGAACCTTGAGGATGATACCTATACCGACGTGCAGCCGAAGGTGGTGGAGCTTGAGGGTGACATCGACGCCTACACCCAGGCGGTCGCTGAGAATACGCCGGGTTATCACTGCAAGGGCGTACCGCAAACGACGATAGCGGCGGACGGAACAACCAAGGTGGAAATTTACTATGACCGGGATTATTACACTGTGACCTTTGATGTGAACGGCGGCGTCAACGGTCCCGAGCCGATTTATGCGAAATACGGCACGACTTTTGAGGCCAAGACGATTCAGGAGCCGAGCCGAAAAGGCTACACATTTCTCGGTTGGCAGCCGATTTTATCAGATACGGTCACTATTGAAGGTAATGCGACCTATGTGGCCCAGTGGCAGCCCGAAAAGGGACAGGCGGACTATACCATCGTTCTTTGGGGACAGAATGCCAACGATGACGAGTATTCCTATCTCAGATCCCACGACGCTTGGGGCAATGTGGGCAGTCAGGTTACTTGGAATGAGGGTACGCTCATCAGCCATGTGCATACAGATGAGTGCCGAAAACTGACATGCGGAGAAGAGGAGCATACGCATGGCAATGGGTGCCTGATTTGCGGAGAAGAGGAGCACACGCATAATGTAACTTGTTATCCCGGAGGTACAGCAACGGTTGCCTCGCCCATTTTTCCCCCGTCTAATCCATCAAACGGTACGGTATACAAGCGGCTTTGGGAAAGCGATATTTATTATAATGGAACATGGTATGAATATACCGGCGATTTAAGTAACGGTGATACCGCCGCCATGAATTGCGGCAAAACAGATCATTCTCACACCGATGCCTGCTACGGCTGCGGCAAGACGGAACACACGCATACCGCCGATTGCTATTCGTGCAACATTTCCGATACGCCGATCCGGCATATGAGCGACATTAAACCGGATACGTCGCTGTGGAAATATGATCACAGCGATCCCGTGACGGTAGACGCTAACGGCAGCACAGTGCTGAATGTGTACTTCACACGAACGGTCTTCAAGCTGGAGTTCCGAAAAGCGTATTCCAATATCAATAATTTTGGCACAATAAATGCCCGCTGGGGCAAGAATATCGCAAGCGAGTATAATGCCATTGTAAAAGAAGCGGGCAGCAGTTTTTGGAGCAGAAATCGAGCCGCAAGCGGGCCTTATACTAACTACATCGGCGTAATGCCGGCGGAAAACAGAACATATTACAACAAAACAGAGTCCGGCCAAAGCAACACAATGTACTATTATGCCGAGAACCTGAACGGTCAGTATGAAGAGATTTTCCGGATATCCTTTGGCGGCACTTATTCTGTCACCGATGAAGACCGTTATGAATTTGAGGGATACACCTGCGATTTGAATGCCAGCGCCAAAAACGGTGTCTCCTGCGACGGCGCAAAGTTTTACTACAAGCGCAACACATACGCGCTGGAGTTCTACTCAGCGAGCAACAGTGAGCCGGATAGAACGGTGAACCCGCTGTATCAGGAGCCGCTTGGCAAATATGATTACACACCAACCAGCAAGCCGTCCACCGTAGAGCAGGACGCGGTCTTTGTAGGCTGGTATCAGAACCCGGAATGTACCGGAGAGCAGTATGATTTGGCGCTCCATACAATGCCTTCCAATAATATCGCGCTTTATGCCAAGTGGGTCAACGGTTTGTATACGGTAAGAACCTTTACAGACGAAACGATGAAAACTCCTTATACCTACGACGGCTACACCGGTGAGCAGAAAAACATCGAGAAGTATACGCTTGCCGTAGAACCAACGCCTCCAGCCAAAGAGGGATATGTTTTCATCGGCTGGTTCTACAAGAATGGCGAGACAAAAGCCATTTTCTTTCACTATGCCGATCACCAAGGATTATGATCTCTATCCCAAATTCTCGGAGCCGCAGGCGGTGACCTACACCGTTCATTATTGCAAAGCAGGAACGACGGAGAAAGTCGCAGACGACCGCACAAATTCCGTAATGATCGGAACGACAGTAACGGAAAAAGCGAAGATGGGCACGGAGTTAAATTTGCTACCGGCGGATAAGCAAAAAAAGTATTATCCCACCAACACCAGCACGAGCATCATCATCAATCAGCTGGATCAGGAGATCATCTTCTACTACACCGAAGCGTCCTCTGTTTCGTACACGGTTTTCTATAAGGACGCTAACGGCAGCAATCTGATAGAGCCGGTAACGAAATCAACCGAGTATTCCACCGTGACCGAGCAGTATGTGCCGATTGCAAACTACGCACCCCGGCAATTCAGTATTACGCAGGACTTGTCCTCGGATGCGGCGCAGAACACGATCGTTTTCGTCTACGACCCAACGCTTTCCACTCTCACCATTCAAAAGAGCGGTTGGGATACAGTCGATGAAAACCAGACCTTCCTGTTCCATATCAAGGGCACAGATGAAAACACTAAGGGCATCGATCTGACCGTTACCGTTCACGGAAACGGAAAAACTACGATCACCGATCTGCCAGTCGGCAGTTATACCGTAACGGAAAAGAGCAATTGGTCGTGGCGGTATACACCAAGCGGCAGCGAATCGCAGAATATCACGATCGGTGCGGGCGGTGCCGTTCTGCCGTTTGTCAATAACAGGACGGATGGAAAATGGCTCAGCGGAGACAGCTTCAAGATCAATCACTTTGGGTCAAATCAGTAAAGGAGGGAGAATGGTACAATGAATAACGGACATTATTCCGGCAAATATGTGCGGCGTGTTCCGAGACGGGTGCAACGCCGTCGCCAAAGACAGTTTATCACATTGCTCGTATCTATCCTCCTTGTATTCGGCATCGCTGTGAGCGGAACGATAGCCTTTATTACGATGCAGACAGAGAGGAAAACAAACACCTTTGATCCGGCACAGGTTTCCTGCGAGGTGATGGAGGAGTTTAACGGCACTGTTAAAAGTAATGTTGCCGTAAAAAACACCGGCAATACCGATGCGTATATCCGTGCGGCGGTCAATATCACTTGGATGAAGGACGCAGATGCAAGCGACCAAACCGTAACGGCACGAACCCCTCAAAATGGTACAGATTACGATATTACTTACCTTGTCAACACAGGCTGGATAGAAGGTACAGACGGTTATTGGTACTATCAGTCTCCAGTTGTTCCGGGTGCAAACACAGGCACACTAATCGAAAACTGCACACAGCTTGTAACAGCAAATGTTCCGGAAGGGTATCACCTCTCGGTCGAGATCGTCGCCTCCGCTATTCAGTCCTCGCCGGAAACGGTCGTCTCGGCTGAATGGAAGGTTGCATTGGATAACGGAAAAATCGTAAGCGCAAACGGAAGTGGGGTGTCAGGAGAATGAAAAAAGTAATAAAAAAGCTGTCCTGTTTCGTCCTGTTGTCGGTTATGCTGCTGACCTGCTCCGTTACCGCCTTTGCCAACGGAAGGGTCACTTACGATGGTAATGCAAGAGATTTTATCTTTGCTCCCGGTAGCGAGTATTCTCCCACCGATCTGTTTACAGATTATAAAAATGTAATGCCCGGAGATTCCATTACGCAAAAGGTAACGATCGACAATAGGATCGAGAAGAATGTCAAAATCAAGGTCTATATGCGCTCTCTCGGTGCAGAGCAAGGGTCGGAAGAATTCCTTTCAAAGCTGAACCTGACCGTAAAGCAGGACGGCAACTCCGATTTGTTTGCTGCTCCCGCCGACCAAACGGCACAGCTTACCGATTGGGTATATCTCGGCACAATCTACTCCGGCGGAAAAATTGACCTTGATGTGACACTGAATGTGCCGATCACGCTGGAGAACCGTTTTCAGGATGCTGTCGGGTATCTTGATTGGCAGTTCAAGGTGGAAGAACTTCCCGTCAGCCCTGATGACCCGAAGCCGCCGCAGACGGGTGATACCTTCAACCCGACTCCTTGGGTACTAATGATGGTAAGCAGTCTCGTAATGATCATTCTTCTGGTTGTAGTTCGCAGAAGAAAAGAAAACACAGACGGTTGTACAAAGTAAACTGACCTCTATGTCCTAAGCAGAATTCATCCGCAGGCTCGTTATGCGGATGAATTTTACATATTGTGATTACTTGTTGCTTGAAAAAATACAGGTAAAGCATATTCGGGGGGTGAGACAACAAATGAACGAAAGGAATCTTTGCGGACAGCGATACGGAAGATTGACGGCTCTGCGACAAGCGGACAAGCCGCAAAACTGTAAGACAAAATCGGACTACTGGCTCTGCCGTTGTGACTGCGGTAACGAAGTCGTTGTTCTTGGCCCCAATCTTGTGCGTGGACACACGAAAAGCTGCGGCTGCCTTAAACAAAACGATCTGACCGGAAAGCATATCGGAAAGCTGATCGTTCTCGGTCGTTCAGACAAGTATGCAAGCCGAGGGAAACGTCGTGTTCGCCTGTGGGAATGCCGCTGCGACTGCGGCAATATCACCTATAAGGCGACGGATACATTGACTTCCAGTGCGGAGAACAGCTGTGCCGAGTGCGCACAAAAGCGAAACGCCGCTTGTGCAAGAAATAATGCCGGGTTTGTTGATGGCACACAGCTTTGCAAAATACGGGATATGAAACCAACCGCCGCCAATACCAGCGGTTGTCGTGGTGTGACCTATGACCGAAAAACGGGACTTTGGGAGGCAAAGATCAAGTTTAGGGGGAAGTCGAACCGTCTCGGCTACTTTAAAAGATTTGGGGACGCCGTTGCGGCAAGGAAGAAAGCCGAGAACACCGTGTTCGGCGAGTTCCTCGACTCGCTGGAGCAAAACGCAGGTAATAGAACTGTTTGAAAAAGTTCGGGTTTTACTCGGCAGTGAGTACATATCCGATATGCGCAGCAAAAGCCTGTTGGAAACGACAAAAAGAATTGTGGCAACAATCGAACTGACTTTGTATTCCGTAAAGGATCTTGCGGATATGGCCGAATACCTGTATGACAGAAAAATGTCTGATAAAGATATGGCTGCTGTCATTACTTATCAGAAGAACGCTGCTTGATTAGGCAAAGGCAAAAGTAAGCCGCAACGGAGAGATTCGCTCTGTTGCGGCTTGCTCTCATTACACATATATTAGGTCGGCGTTTACAATTTCCATTGCCCGATTTCTCACACTGTTCATTTTGCCGACCCACGCCATCTGGTTGGCTGCTTTCAGTCCCTCCGTGATGCCTTCCGCTTGTGCCATCTGGCCCACTAACCGTTCAAACATTTCTTCCGCACCGCGGTCGATTTCGGCAAGGTGGCTGTTTAATTGCCCGGTTGTCATAAGGTTTGCATAAAAGATTCTGCGGTGCTGCTTAATATACCGCAAATGCCGCTGTCCCCATATACCGATAGGCTGCTGTTCTTTCTCCGGCAGTTTTAAGCAGGGAATGTAATAATCACCCTGAAGTTCGTACCAAAGACCGTTCTTTTCATCATAAATAACCTTTTCCATAATCACATCTCCTTATATTACTTTGAAATTCTTTTACTTTGCTCCAATGATTTTTATAAGCACCTCATCCACCGCATCGGTGTACTTGCCGTCGACAATAAGCTTGTTTCTTAATTGGTTCAAGCTCTCAATCACAAAGCACCGTTCCTGATCGTTTAGTAAAAGATAGTATTTTTGCTTCATCACCGGTTCTCCTTTCGCTTTCTGCAATCATTGTACCGTAGGTGACCGAAAGAATCGAATGTGCGGATAGAAATGAGCGTACCCACCGTTTCGGGTGAGCACGCTCAATATTATATTTCGGGATAGATTACTTTTAATTGTTGATACATTTTTCTTGACGGTCTGCGGCTACCAGACTCCCATTTCGCATATATACTCGGAGAAATACAGGCTTTTTCGGCAAAATCAGCTTGGTTAAGTCCATAACGCTTTCTGACCGTATGTAATAGCTCCGTATATGGCGCACTTATGAAAACGCAGTAATCATCAAACAGCAGAGACTCAGGTATTTGCAGCATTTTAGTAGTAGCTACGGTAATTTCATACGTAATCGGAAAACGGCCCTGTTCATAGCCGAGAACTGTAGCTGGGACGATGTTTAACTTCTCTGCAAGTTGCCTTGTGGTAAGCCCTCTCAGTTGGCGATAGTAGCGCATACATTCTCCGGGACTGTTTAATACGTTCAATGATTCAAAGGTAAATATCAAGTGCATCAGCATTTTACCGTGCCGGTATTCATATAGCCCTGTGTGATTGAGAACAGTATCGCATTTGCACCAAAGTATCGAAGAATGGTAATATACGGTCAAATCAAGAGAGATATCGGACAAATCTTAAGGAAATTGTGTGAGCAAAAAGGAGTAGAAATAATCGAAGCGCAAGCGTGCCCAGATCATATTCATATGCTCATCAGTATTCCACCTAAATATAGTGTATCACAAATCATGGGATATCTCAAAGGAAAAAGTAGTTTGATGATATTCGACAGACATGCAAATTTGAAGTACAAGTATGGAGATCGTCATTTCTGGGCAAGAGGATATTTCGTGGATACAGTGGGGCGAAACCAAAAGCAGATACAAGAGTACATCAAACGACAACTTGAGGAAGACCAGATAGCAGACCAGATGAGTTTAAAGGAATTTATTGACCCGTTTACGGGTAGCAAGAATACCAAGGCATAAATAATGCCCCTTGAGGGGCCCAGCCATGAGTCAGCAATGCAGTTGGCCGACCCTTTCGTGGCCCCTTGAGGGGCGTTGTCTGTATTATGCCCTTCTAGGGCTTACTCAAGCCCCCGGCTTTGCCGGGGGTCATGACTTTCTGTTTGGAAAATTTACGCCTGCTTGCGACGGTTTTGCATCAAAGACAAATTATCCGCAATCATGGCGATAAATTCGCTGTTTGTCGGTTTTCCCCGCAGGTTATGTATCGTATAACCGAAAAACGAATTCAAGACATCCAC
>OGOZ01002076.1_pt1 | contig 10281 bp, 9 predicted proteins | sample 1552801 | NCBI WGS metagenome assembly OGOZ01 (sample SAMEA2580196, study PRJEB22360) | human gut metagenome | biome: human gut; feature: human-associated habitat; material: faeces | place: Denmark | collected 2008/2010
TATTTTATATATAACAACTAATATACAATAACAATATAATTATATGTTTATATGTAGCTAAATGCATTATATACCTTATTAATTTAATGCATCGAGGTGAACAACTATCCATCTTTTAGATTCTCGATGCAAAATATGAATACCTTAAAATATGTATATAACTCCCCTTTTTGGTTAAAACTATAATAGGAGGGGAAATCATGAGCAAAAATAAGCAAATAAAATGTGACGTTGCAAATTGCAAGTTTAATGACAATACAGATTGCTGTTGTACATTAGATGAAATAAAAGTCAGTTGTGAATGTGCTAGCGATGATGCAACTGAAAAGAAAGAAACTATATGTGATAGCTTCAAATGTAATTGTGGATGTAAAGATAATACTGAAGAGTAGTTATTATCTTTTAAATGAAAAAGAGTAGGTTCCCCTACTCTTTTTTGCTATTTTAATTTTTCTAAGAAACTTTTACCAATACCAGGATTCATTACTTCAAAATTATCTGCTATTGTAGCACCTATATCTGCCATTGTATCTAATATATCTAACTTAGATGGTGATTGAAAACATCTATTATATACAATAACTGGTACATTTTCTCTTGTATGTCCATTTGAGAATGTTGGATCATTACCATGATCTGCAGTTATTATAAGTAAATCCTCATCTGCAAGTTTATTTAATATAAGAGGCATTTCTACATCTAAATCTTCTATGCATTTAGCGTATCCTTCTACATCTTTATTATGACCATAAAGTTGATCAAAATCACTTAGATTAATCATACATAATCCAGTAAAGTTTTTCTCCATTATATCAGTTAATTTATTAATTGCTTCACTATTATTATGATTAGATTTTACTACCTTGGTTATACCCTCACCATTAAATATATCATTTATTTTACCAATAGATATAACGCTAAATCCCTTATCTTTTAATGAATTTAATACACTTCTTGCAGGAGGATTAACAGAATATTCACATTTTTCATTAGTAAATCTATATTTTCCTTTTTTTCCTGTAAAAGGACGTGCTATTATTCTTGCTATTTTATAATCTTCTTTAATAGTTAATCTTCTTATTAATTTACAATAATCATATAATTTAGATACTGGTATAACATCTTCATGAGCTGCTATTTGTAATGTGGAATTATATGTAGTAAACAATATAAGTGAACCATATTCTACATTTCTATCACCTAATTCATTAATTACGTCCAAACCATCATCAGTACTAACTTTATTACCAATTACTCTTGTTTTAGTTAACATTTCAATCTTATCTATAAGTTCTATTGGAAACCCTTTTTCAGTGAATGTATGAAAAGGAATATAGTTTTCAATACCAACCATTTCATAATGACCAACTAAACTATCTTTCCCAGAATTTTTTGGTCTAGCAATTGTATAGTATGCTTCTACATTTTCATTATCATTCATGTTTATTGTATCCATTATTCCTAGTTTTTCTAAGTTTGGTATAAATAAATTACATGCATCATTTACATTTTTTAATGTATTAGCGCCAACATCACCATATTCCTTTGCATCACTTGCTTCCCCTACTCCTAATGAATCCAAAACCATTAGAAAAACTCTTTTAAATTTCATCGTTATAATCTCCTTTTATGTTATCTTTACTGCTTCTAGGATGATATTTCTTATAATCTTCTTTTATTTGATTATTAGATATATGAGTATATATTTTTGTAGTAGAAATATCACTATGTCCTAGAAGTTCTTGAATTGTTCTTAAATCAGCACCATACTCAAGCATATGTGTCGCAAAACTATGCCTTAATGTATGAGGCGATACATCTACATTAATATTTTTTTCTCTTAAAAGTCGCTTAAGTATTTTAAAAAAACTAAATCTACTTAAACTGCCACCTCTACTATTAAGAAATAAAAATTCACTTCTTTTGTTTTTGGATAAAGCCGGTCTATATTCTAGATATTTATTTAGATAAGTTAAAACATATTCTCCAATTGGTACAATTCTTTCTTTATTACCTTTTCCAATACATCTTATAACACAATTCTCTAAATCAACATCAGATAGTTTCAAGCTTAATAATTCACTAATTCTAAGCCCGGTTCCATATAATAATTCTAACATAGCCTTATTACGATAGTCAAACGGGGTTTTACATTTAATATCAAGTAACCTATCTACTTCTTCAACGCTCATCACTTTAGGAAGAGCTTTTTTTGTTTTAGGTCTATCAATTGTTAATGATACATCATGAGGAATCATACCTCTTTGAAATAAATAATTATGAAAATTTTTAATTGTAGTTAACTTCCTTGCGACTGATGTTATAGTATATTCATTTTTGTTTAAATATATTAAATAATCAGATATATCTTCTTTTCTAACTTTCCCTACAGAAGTTATACCCCTTTTCCCTAGAAAATCCTTATACAATTTTAAATCTTCTTCGTATGACTTTTGTGTATTTTTAGTAAGTCTTCTTTCAAAAGTTATATAATTTAAATATTCTAAGATCTCCTCATCTATTTTATTGTTACTAGCCATATTACTCACCAACTATCATCTAAACAACATAAATATTATAACATATTTCAACCTTATTGAATATACAAATTCTCATGAATATGCTAAAATAAGTACTAGAAAAAGGTGATAATATGGATAAACCACTTGCGCTTAAATTAGCGCCTAAATCATTAAAAGAAGTTTATGGGCAATCTCATTTAATTGGAAAAGATAGAGTTCTAACTAATATGGTTAAAAACAAGAAAATATTTTCTATGATTTTGTATGGAAGACCCGGTATTGGTAAAACATCAATCGCAAATGCAATAGTAAATGAATTAGGACTTAGATACAGATTTTTAAATGCTACAATTAACAATAAAAAGGATTTAGATATAGTAATAGAAGAAGCAAAAATGTATGATGGAATCATACTTATTATGGATGAAATTCATAGACTTAATAAAGATAAGCAAGATATATTACTACCACAGCTAGAAAGTGGGCTTATTACTTTAATTGGACTAACTACTTCTAACCCCTATCATAGTATTAATCCAGCAATTAGAAGTAGATGTCAACTATTTGAACTAAAAGATTTAGAATCAACTGATATTATAAAAGCTTTAAATATGGCAACTAAAAGTGAATACTTAGAAGGTATAAAAATAGATAAAGAAGCAATAAATTATATCGCTAGTCTTTCCGGAAATGACTTAAGATTTGCTTATAACTTACTAGAAGTCGCATATTCTACATCAAGCAATAAAACAGTTGATATAGACCATATAAAGAGGATTAATAATAAGCCAGTATTTATACATGATAAAAACGAAGATGGCTATTACGACGTTTTAAGTGCATTTCAGAAGTCTATTAGAGGAAGTGATGTAGATGCAAGCCTTCATTACCTAGCAAGACTTATTGCCGCAGGAGACTTAGATAGTATTTATAGAAGAATGAGCGTTATAGCATATGAAGATATTGGACTTGCAAATCCATCTATCGGTCCAAAAGTAATGGCTGCAATACAAGCATCAGAATTAGTAGGTTTACCAGAAGCTAGAATTCCTCTTGGAACTATAGTTACAGAAATGGCTCTATCTCCAAAATCAAATACAGCACATATTGCTCTTGATAAAGCCCTAGCAGATGTAGAAACAGGTAGAGCTGGCGCAGTCCCTGATCACATCAAAACAACATCAAAAGATTATAAATATCCGCATGACTACCCAAATGCATATGTACCTCAGCAATATCTACCCGATAATTTAAAAAACAAGAAATATTACATTCCAAAAGACAAAGGATATGAACAAAATATAAAATATGTTTATGATAAACTAGAACGCATTAAAAAAACCGTTTCTTAAAACGGTTCTTTTTTTATATTAGTTTTCTTATTTTTTCTTAGATAATGATAATGCTATCATACCAATAATACAAGAAATTGATAAGTAACTTGCATTATTAATTCCTGTTTTTGGAGGAGTAATATCTCCTTTTGAAACTGATTCATAATATACTTTAATTACATTATCTTCTGTATCATCTATTGTTAATGGTGCAGTATCATTAACAAACTTATAATCAGCTGGAAGTTTTTCTTTATAATTAGTTATAACATCACCATAAGTAAGATTTTCAAAATATTCAGTCTTACTACTATCAATATTACCATCATAATAGTACTCAACACGATAAGTTAAATTATCTTTCTTAGTGTAAATAACATTAATTACATTTTCTCCATCAATTATAGTATAAGGCATATCAGTAGCAATTACACCACTATTATATCCTTTTCTAGGTTTATATAAATCTTTATCAATATCATCACTATTTATAATATCCTCAAAAGTTTGATTTTTTGGCATTTACAATTAGATAAGAATTTTTTGGTTTATAATAACAAGTTTGAAGTGTAACTATCTTATCATCAACTCCCACATCAACATAAGTATCATAAACTGAGTTTTTTTTCATCCAATCAATATGCTTTATCCACTCTTTATCATTAAATGTGATTTTCATATGATTATTGTTACCTTCTTCTACAATCATCACTGAAAAAATCTCCCATGTGCTTTCTTCATTATTTAGAGTTAAGTTTATGTTTTTATGAAGGTTGTAAAAACTTTTACTTAAATATTTTTCTAAATCATGAAATGGCACATTTTTTAATGTTTCAGAGTTATGCCCATAAATTAATAGTTTTCTATCATATGTTGTATTTCTATAATCCATAAAGATACTACCTTTGTAATTTTTTTTACCATCTATAGAGTGATTTAAATAATATTCATTATCAGTAGTTTGCATCAAATCACTATCTATATTTGTACCCGGTATACTAATTTTACCAATTATATCTTTACTTCTTACATTTTTGTCTTCGTCTTTTACCTTTGCTTCTGATTTATTAGTAATTATTTTAATTGGATCAAAGTTTTTAAACGTTTGAACTACATTGTTCTCTTTATTTAAAAGAGGTAATATAACTACTATTAAAACTACAATAAGTAAAATTATAAATGTACTAATAAATTTCTTATTTTTATTCATAATTCAACCCCCTAGAACTAACTATGAATATTTTTCTGATACAGCTTACTATAATAAAATAAACGGAAATTTTTGTCAACCAATTCATAAATTTTATATACCTAATTTGAAAAAGCATATTTTATGGGCAATATATTATACTAATTGTACCAAAAAAATATAACAAAAAAGAGAATCTAACATTCTCTTAATTATTACTATTATTATTTATTTTTCTCTACAAATTTATTAAATGCAGAAACTTCACTATTACCTAAATCAGTTTTATTTAACTCTTCTAATAATTCTTTTTGAACTCTACTTAATCTAGATGGACTTACCACTTTAAGTATTATATACATGTCCCCAGTTTTTCTAGTTGATTCATTATAAATACCTTTTCCTTTAAGTCTTTGTCTATCTGCGTTACTAGAGTTAGTAGGAATAGTTAAAATTACATTTCCATGTATTGTAGGTATTTCCTTCTTACATCCAAGTAAAGCTTCAGTAACAGTAAGTGGAACCTCTAAGAATATATCATTTTCATCTCTTTTATAGTATTTATGTTCATCTACTACAAACTCTAAATATAAATCTCCAGGCTCTCCACCATTAATTCCAGCTTCACCCTTACCATGTATTCTAAGCCTATTACCAGTATCTACACCTGATGGGATAGTAACTGTGATAACTTTTTTACTTCTAATATATCCACGTCCACCACAATCACTACATCTTGTTTTGAATGTTTTACCTTTTCCTTCACATTCTGGACAAGTAGTCTTAGTCATAAATGAACCTAAAATTGTTCTTTGTTCACTCGTAATAGTACCACTGCCATGACATCTAGAACAAGTTTCCTCATCAAAACCTCCCTTACCATTACATTTATCACAAGTATCGTTAACTTCCAAATTAAGGTCTTTCTTACATCCAAATACTGCTTCTTCAAATGTTAATTTCATTCTTAATAATCTATCAGCACCTCTAGTTGCTCTTGATCTAGATCTTTGAGAAGATCCAAATCCAAAACCATTACCAAATATATTATCAAATATATCACCAAAATCAAATCCAGAGAAATCATATCCACCAAATCCTGAAGAGGCATCCCCTCCCCCATTATCAAATGCTGCATGCCCAAATTGATCATATTTTCTTCTTCTATCTTCATCTGATAATACTGCATAAGCTTCTTGTACTTCTTTAAATTTAGCTTCTGCATCTGGTTCTTTACATACATCAGGGTGATATTTCTTTGCTAATTTTCTAAAGGCACTTTTTATTTCATCTTGAGTAGCGTTTTTAGATACACCTAAAACCTCATAATAATCACGCTTTTCCATTTACTTCACCTTCTATTTTTTATTTACTTTTTTATATAGTTCTTGAAACTCATCAATTATATTATTAAACATTTTTATAGAACTTTCAATAACTTCCTTACGAGATATATCAACTCCAGCAATCTTCAATTCTTCTACTGGATAATCTCTACCTCCTGTTTTTAAAAACTCTAAGTAATCCAAAACCGCATGTTCTTCACCATTTAATATACGGTTTACTATAAAACATGCACTTGCTAATCCAGTCGCATATTTATATACATAGAAATTATAATAAAAGTGTGGAACTCTTTCCCATTCATATCTTATTTCATCATCTACTATAACTTCATCACCAAAGTATTTCTTGTTTAAATTATAATAGATATCACACATTACATCAGGAGTAAGTATTTCTCCTTTTTCACTCTTATCATATATTTCTTTTTCAAATCTTGCAAACATTGTTTGCCTATATGTAGTAGTTCTAAATAATTCCATTAATCTATTTAATATAAATAATTTTTCATTATCGTCCTTACTATTATTAAGCATATAATATGCAAGAAGTAATTCATTTACAGTAGAAGCTACCTCTGCAACAAATATCTTATAATTAGAAGTTTGATAAGGATTATTATGTCTTGAATAATAGCTATGCATTGAATGTCCTAATTCATGTGCTAGTGTAGATACATCATTAAGTGTACCTTGGTAATTTAATAATATATAAGGGTTAGTTGTATAGCTACCACTTGAATAAGCTCCACCTGTTTTACCAATATTTGGATATATATCTATCCATTTTTCATTAAATGCTTTATCTAATAATTCTTGATAGTCACTTCCAAATACTTTTAATGCATTTTTAACAAGGTCTTTTGCTTCGTCAAAACTATATTCTTTATTTAAACTTCCCTTTAATAGTGGAACATAAACATCATATAAATGTAGTGAATCTAGTCCTAGAACTTCTTTTTTTAGTTTTAAATACTTATAATTTACATCAAGATTATTCTCTACTGTATCAACTAGATTATTATATATACTAATATCTATATTATCAGAGAAAAGTGATGCTTCTAAAGAAGAATTATACTTCTTAATTTTAGCAATTGATGAATTAGCTTTAACATCATTCGCAAGCATTAATGATATTGTGTTCTTATAATCTTTATATGTTTTAAACAAAGTCTTAAAAGCATCCATTCTTACTCTTCTATTGCTAGACTTTAAATATAGTGAATAGTTAGAATCAGTAAGTTCAACCTTCATACCATTCTCATCATCAATAACACCAAACTTCATATCTGCATCCGTAAACATATTATATACATCCTCTGGGAATGATAAAGTTTGCGATAGAGAAGAAATTATTTCTTCTTCTTTTTCACTTAAGATATGATCTCTATTTCTAAATATATCTACAAGTAAGAATTCATATTCCTTTAATTTTACCTCTTCAGTATAGAACTTTTCTATCTTAGAATAATCACTTTTTAATATTTCAGGAATTAGAAATGATGCAGATGAAGAATATTTAGTAAAAAGATTATTAACCCTACCAAAAAGTTTTTGATATTCTGTATTTGTAGTATCACTATCTTTATTTAAATGTGCATACATATATAACTTATCTAATAATATACTTATTTTAGTATCTTCTTCTAAAGCATTATATAAATCTCTACCACTATTCATAAGGGTAGACTTGAAATTTTTAAAATTATCAATTAATTCACTAGCTTTGGTATAATCTTTATCAAATTCTAAAACATCTTTATATATAGGAGTTAAATCCCATTTATATTCATCACTAACTTCACTACGCTTTTTTAGTTTATTTTCCATGTTTTCTCCTTTTATTAGAGAAAGTCCTAGAATTACTAGAACTTTCTTAATTTATTCTTTTTTATTTTTCTTCGTATTCTGCGTCTTTTACATCGCCATCTTTAGAATCTTTAGAAGATTCACTAGCTTCTTCATTAGAAGATGAAGCTTGAGCTTGTTGTTCTTTTTGAATGTTTTCATAAACTTTAGTAGCTAAAGCCATAGCTTTCTCTGATAATTTTTCTTTCTTAGTTTTAATATCTTCTATATCATCTTTTTCAAGAGCTTCTTTCTTAGCCTTAATTTCATTTAAGTCAGTTCCTTCTAGAGCTTTCTTTAATTCTTCCTTAGCTGCGTTAACTTTAGATTTTTCATCTTCAGTTGCTTCATCACCTAAGTCAGCAATTGATTTGTCAACCGCAAACATTAGTTGTTCACATTCATTACGAAGGTCAGCTTCATCTTTCTTAGCCTTATCACTTGCGGCATTTTCCTCTGCTTCTTTAACCATACGATCAATCTCTTCCTCGCTTAAGCCATTACCATCACTGATTGTAATAGTTTGAGATTTACCAGTTCCTAAATCTTTAGCACTAACATGAACGATACCATTGGCATCTATATCAAATTTTACTTCAATTTGAGGAACACCACGAGGAGCAAGTGGAAGACCAACTAATTGGAACTTACCTAAAGTCTTGTTGTCGGCTGCCATACTTCTTTCACCTTGTAGAACATGAATTTCTACACCAGGTTGATTATCTACAGCAGTAGAGAAGATTTGTGATTTAGTAGTAGGGATTGTTGTATTACGTGGAATTAATACAGTACATACACCACCTAATGTTTCAATACCAAGTGATAGAGGTGTAACATCTAGTAAAACGATATCATCAACTTCACCAGTTAAAACACCACCTTGGATTGCAGCTCCCATTGCAACTACTTCATCTGGGTTAACACTCTTATTAGGTTCTTGTCCAAGTTCTTTTTTAACAAGTTCTTGAATGTATGGAATACGTGAAGAACCACCAACTAAAATTACTTTATCAATATCTTTAGCGCTCATTTTGGCATCTTTTAAAGCTTTTCTAACTGGTTCAAGTGTTGAATCAAATAAATCACGACATAAGTCTTCAAATTTGGCTTTTGTTAATGTCATATCCATATGAACTGGTCCTTCATCATTTTGAGCGATAAATGGTAGACTTATTTGAGTAGTTGTCATACTTGATAAGTCTTTTTTAGCTTTTTCAGCAGCGTCTTTAATTCTTTGCATTGCCATTGTATCTTTGCTTAAATCAATACCATGATCTTTTTTGAATTCTGTAACTAAATAATCAGTTACGCGAGCATCAAAGTCATCTCCACCTAGACGATTATTACCACTTGTTGCTTTAACTTCAAATACGCCATCACCTAATTCTAGAATAGATACATCGAATGTTCCACCACCTAGGTCATAAACTAAAATAGTTTGTAATTTATCTTGTTTATCAAGTCCATATGCTAGGGCTGCTGCTGTTGGTTCATTTATAATTCTTTCTACTTCAAGTCCGGCAATTTTACCGGCATTTTTAGTAGCTTGACGTTCTGCATCATTAAAGTATGCTGGAACTGTAATAACTGCTTTTGTTACTTTTTCTCTAAGATAACTTTCAGCATCTTTTTTAAGTTTTCCTAGAATTTTAGCACTAATTTCTTCTGGAGTCCATTTCTTTCCACCAGCTTCAACTTTTTCATTAGTACCCATTTTTCTTTTTATTGAAGAAATAGTATTTTTAACATTAGTTACGGCTTGTCTTTTAGCAACTTCTCCGACTAATTCTTCATCTCCTTTAAATGCTACAACAGATGGAGTTGTTCTATTTCCTTCTGCATTAGCTATAACTTTTGGTTCTCCTCCTTCAAGTACTGCAACACATGAATTTGTAGTACCTAAGTCAATACCTATAATTTTACTCATATTTAATCATTCCTTTCTTTTATTTTAATTTGAGCTTAATTATTCATTTACTTTTACCATAGCTACCCTTATAACTTTATCTTTATAAGTATAACCTTTTTGTAGTACTTCTAAT
>OGOZ01002077.1_pt1 | contig 10279 bp, 6 predicted proteins | sample 1552801 | NCBI WGS metagenome assembly OGOZ01 (sample SAMEA2580196, study PRJEB22360) | human gut metagenome | biome: human gut; feature: human-associated habitat; material: faeces | place: Denmark | collected 2008/2010
TAAATAGGGAGAGGATTTTTCTTTGCTTAAGGTAAGAATAGACAGATTTGAGGAGGGCTTTGTCGTCTGTGAGGATGAGGAGCGCAATTTTTATGACCTGCGAAAATCGGATTTTTCGATTCCTCTGCATGAGGATGATATTCTGCTTATCGAGCTTGACGGAGGCAGGGTTGTCTCTGCGCAGTTTCTGCGCGAGGAAACGGAAGCGAAAAAAAGTGAAGTCCGTGCTCTCATGCAAAGCCTGAGAAAAAACAAAACGAAATAAACCCGCCGAAGCGGACACGAGAAAGGAACTTTTTATGAAAACCAAAGCGGTAAGACTTTACGGAGTGGGAGATCTGCGCCTCGAGGAATTTGAGCTCCCGAAGATAAAGGACGACGAGATTCTCGCACATATTTTTTCGGACAGTATCTGCATGTCCACCTACAAGGCGGCTTGTCAGGGCGCGGCGCATAAGCGCGTTCCCGACGATGTGGCGGAAAATCCCGTCATAATCGGTCATGAATTTTGCGGAGAGATAGTTGAGATAGGTGAAAAATGGAGGGGCAGATACGAGGTCGGTGCGCGGTTTGTAGTGCAGACGGCACTCAACTACAAGGGCAGCCTTGCCGCTCCCGGATATTCCTACAAATATATAGGCGGCGCGGCGACATATGTTGTTATCCCGCATGAGGTCATGGAGATGGACTGCCTGCTCCCTTATAACGGCGAGGCGTATTTCTACGGTTCGCTCTCCGAGCCGATGTCGTGTATCGTCGGCGGCTATCATGCAAATTACCATACAAAGGCGGGAAGCTACAATCATGAAATGGGCATCCGCCGCGGCGGCAATATGGCTATACTTGCGGGTGCGGGACCTATGGGACTGGGCGCTGTCGATTATGCGATAAACTGCGACCGCCGCCCCGCGCTTGTAGTGGTGACGGATATAGATGCGGCAAGACTCGCGCGTGCCGAGCAGATTCTTTCTCCGGCGAAGGCGGAGGCAAACGGCGTGAAGCTCATGTATGTCAATACGGCGGGTATCCCCGACGCTACGGCATATCTGCGCTCACTCACGGACGGCAAGGGCTATGACGATGTATTCGTCTATGCGCCTGTCGCGCCTGTTGTCGAGATGGGCGACGCGTTACTTGCAAAGGACGGCTGCCTGAACTTCTTCGCGGGACCGACAAATCCCGAATTTTCCGCGAAATTCAATTTCTATAATGTGCATTATGCCTCCACACATATCGTCGGCACAAGCGGCGGAAACAGCGCGGATATGCTCGAGTCGCTTGAAATGATGGCGGCGGGCAAGATAAATCCCGCGGCGATGATAACCCATGTCGGCGGGCTGGACAGTGTTGCCGAAACGACGCTGAACCTGCCGAAAATTCCCGGCGGCAAGAAGCTGGCCTATACGAATATCTCAATGCCGATGACGGCTATCGCGGATTTTGAGAAGCTCGGCGAGAGTGACCCCATGTTCCGCGAGCTTGCCGCGATAGTAAAGAAAAACAACGGACTCTGGTGTCTCGAAGCGGAGAAATATCTGCTCGCAAACGCCAAGGCTATATAAAGGAGGAAGAGGGAATGGAAGCAATCAAGGCGCTGATCGAAATGTCGCACCGCTACGGCTCTGACCCCGAGTTTGTCCTCGCGGGCGGCGGCAATACCTCATATAAAACAGAAGATATGCTCTATGTCAAGGGCTCGGGCACAGCGCTCGCCACGATAAGCGAGAGCGGCTTTGTGAAAATGGACAGAAAAAAGCTCTCTGCCATGCTCGAAAAGAAATATTCCGAAAACGAAGCGGAGCGCGAGGCAGAGGTGCTTGCCGATATGATGGCGGCAAAGTGCACAGGCGAGGAGGCGAAGCGTCCGAGCGTGGAAACGCTACTGCATGACCTGCTCCCCTATAAATTCGTGCTTCATGTTCATCCCGCGCTTGTCAACGGCATTACCTGTGCGCGAGGCGGTGAGGCGGCTTGCAGACGGCTTTTCCCCGATGCCGTATGGGTCGGCTCCACAAAGCCCGGCTATATTCTTGCCGCGCTCTGCAAGGAAAAAACCGATGCCTATAAGGCTGAAAAGGGAAGTGCGCCGAAGCTGATTTTCCTCCAGAATCACGGAGTTTTCTTTGCCGCCGACACTGTGGCTGAGATAGACCGCGCCGCCGCAGGGGTGATGGCGAAGATAAAGGAAAATATAAAGCGTTTCCCCGACAGGAGCGAAGCGGAATATGACCGCGCGGCGGCTCTGCGCCTTGCTCCCGAAATCCGTATGCTTTACGGCGAGGGAGGAAACGCAGTCGTGACATTCACGGTAAATAAGGATATACTCTCCTTTGCCGCGAGCAGGGAGGCTTTCGCTCCGATAGCGGGCGGCTTCTCTCCCGACCATATCGTTTACTGCAAGGCAGAGCCGCTTCTTGTGGAGGCGGGGGGAAACCCGCCCGCAAAGGCAGAAGGGAAAGTGCAAAACCTGCCTGAAAAGGCAGAAGCCGCCTTTGCCGCATACAAGGCGAAGTACGGCTATGCGCCGAAGATAATTTTTGCCTCGGGAGTCGGTATGTTCTCCTGCGGTAAAACGAAAAAGGAAGCTGACACGGCGGCGGCTGTCTTTGCCGATGCGATGAGCATTGCCGTATACAGCGAAAGCTTCGGCGGTGCGCTCCCGCTTGACGAGGAGCTGACGCGCTTCATCAAAAACTGGGAGGTAGAAAGCTACCGCGCAAAGGTTGCACTTTCGGGTGTAGCGGCAAAGCGCCTTTCCGAAAAGATTTCGATAGTCACGGGCGCGGCGCAGGGCTTCGGCAGAGGTATTGCCGAGGCTATGCTCGAGGAGGGCGCGTATGTCGCCATCGCCGATATGAATTACGAGGGCGCAAAGGCTTTTGCCGCCGAGGCATGTGAAAAATACGGCGCGGGCAGGGCTGTTGCCGTCTGTGCCAATGTTTCCGACGAGCAGTCTGTTTCCGATATGATAGACGCCTGCGTCTTTGCATACGGCGGACTTGATATATTCGTAAACAATGCGGGTATTGTGCGAGCAGGCGGGCTTGAGGAGATGACAAAGGCGAATTTCGAGCTTGTTACCGCCGTCAACTATACGGCATATTTCCTCTGCGCCAAGTATGCGAGCCGCCCGATGAAGATTCAGCGCGAATATGCGCCCGCTTATCTCTCCGATATAATAGAGATAAATTCCAAATCGGGGCTTGCGGGAAGCAATAAGAATTTCGCCTATGCGGGAAGCAAATTCGGCGGGCTGGGACTGACGCAGAGCTTCGCGCTCGAGCTTGCGCCATACGGCATCAAGGTCAATGCGATATGCCCCGGAAATTATCTCGACGGACCGCTCTGGTCGGATCCCGTGCGCGGGCTTTTCGTCCAGTATCTGAATGCGGGCAAGGTTCCCGGCGCAAAGACTGTGGACGATGTTCGCCGCTACTACGAGAGCAAGGTGCCGCTGAACCGCGGTTGCCTGCCGAAAGATATCGCCCGCGCGCTCTTCTATATAGTCGAGCAGGAATATGAAACCGGTCAGGCACTGCCCGTCACAGGCGGACAGGAAATGCTGAAATGACGGGAGGGGGAGAATATAATGTTCAGAGAGGCACTTGAAAAAGAGCTCAACTCCCCGAATGTGGAAAACAGACTGGAGGCTCTTGCCAAGCTCCGCGCCCTCAGCATGACGGGCGCTATCCCCGAACCGAAAAAGACAGGCTTTGTAAACAACCATATACATACATCGTATTCGTTCTCGCCGTATTCGCCGACAAAGGCGGTATATATGGCATGGCAGAGCGGGCTTGCCACGGCGGGCATCATGGACCATGATTCGCTCTCGGGAGCAAAGGAATTTATAGAGGCGGCGAGGATAGTTGACCTGCCTGTGACCGTCGGCATGGAATGCCGCGCATTCATGCAGAATACGGAGCTTTGCGGCAGAAGAATAAACAATCCCGACCAGAAATCCATTGCGTATGTCGCAATCCACGGCATACCGCATCAGAATATCGAAACGCTCAATATATTCTTCCGCTACTATCGCATCAAGCGCAACGACCGCAACAGGAAAATGTGCGCGCGCATAACGGAGCTTACCGCGCCATACGGAATTACGCTGAATTTTGAAAACGATGTTCTGCCGCTTTCCATGGCACATGAGGGCGGAAGCGTCACCGAGCGCCATATCCTCTATGCGCTGACAAAAAAAATCACGGCGCGATGCAAAACGCCCGAGGAAGTACTCCGCTTTCTGATAAGCGAAATGGGTATAGATGTTTCCGAAAAGGTGAGAGGGCAGATTCTTGCGGCTGTGCCGGAATATTACGAATATGATATTCTCGGTGCACTGAAAAGCAATCTCGTGGAGAAATTCTATGTTGATGCCTATGCGGAATGCCCCGATATCTACGAGCTGGAAAAGGTTGTAAACGATGCCGGCGCGATACTCGCATATGCTTATCTCGGCGATGTCGGCGATTCTGTAACGGGGGATAAGAAAACGCAGAAATTTGAGGATGATTATCTCGACAGCCTCTTCCGCGAGATAGCGCGTATCGGATTCAATGCCGTCACATATATGCCGAGCCGCAATACGGAGAGCCAGCTCCGCAGGATAATGAATCTCTGCGAGAAATATAAGCTTTTCCAGATAAGCGGCGAGGATATAAATTCGCCGCGGCAGTCATTCCACTGTCAGGCTATGCAGAAGGATATGTTCCGCCATCTTGCAGACGCGGCTTATGCGCTGATAGGACATGAGAAATGCGCGACTGAGAATGCGGAAAATTCCATGTTTTCGCATGAAATACGTCACAGAATGCCCACTCTCGACGAGAGAATAGAATATTTTGCCTCGAAGGTAAGATGAGAAGGCGACGGCAAGAGTCGGAAACTCATGATATAAAGAAATCAGGGATCGTGCAGATCCCTGATTTCTTTATGATATTTGAAAATTTTCGTTGTCAGATTATACGCCTTTCTTTGCGCGCTTTATCTTTTCAGCCTCAGTGAAGTTGTAGTAAGGTGTTCTGCCCGGAATGGGGAGAATCTTCTGCGTGATGGCGTCGATGATGGTATCGGGCTGAGGGAAGAAGTATTTCTCAAGCTCATATGCGGGAGTGATCCAGTTTCTGGAGCCGACTACCACAGGTGGAGCATCAAGATAATCAAAGGCAAGCTCGGCTATATTGGAAGCCATATCGCGCATCACGGAATTTCGCTCGCAGGCATCGCCTACGATGACAATCTTGCCGGTTTTCTTTACGGATTCGATAACCGGAGCGTAATCGAAGGGAACTATCGAGCGGCTGTCGATAACCTCGGCGGAAATGCCGTATTTCTCTTCAAGCTGCTTTGCCGCATCGAGCGCACGGTAGAGAACCGCGCCTATCGTGAGTATCGTGATGTCCTTGCCCTCGCGCTTGATATCGGGCTCGCCTATCTTGATTTCGTATGCACCCTCGGGAACACCGCCTTTGTGAAATTCTTCGCCGCGGTCATAAATTCTCTGGCTCTCGAAGAATATCACGGGGTCGGTGCCGTTGAGCGCGGAGGTCATGAGACCCTTTGCATCATAAGGCGTGGAGGGGAATACTACTTTCAGTCCCGGGATATGGGCTGTGAGTGCTGTCCAGTCCTGGCTGTGCTGTGCGCCGTATTTGGAACCGACGGAAACACGCAGGATTATCGGCATCTTGAGTATGCCGGCGCTCATCGCCTGCCATTTTGCAATCTGGTTGAAGATTTCGTCGCCCGCGCAACCGATGAAGTCCGCATACATCAGCTCCACTATAGCTCTGCCGCCGCACATTGCATAGCCGACAGCCGAGCCTACTATAGCCGCCTCGGAAATAGGCGCATTGAAGAATCTGTGATAGGGAATAGCCTCGGTCATCTTCTTGTAAACGCCGAAAGCACCGCCCCAGTCGCGGTTATCCTCGCCGTAAGCGATAAGTGTGGGGTCCTCATAGAATTTATCTATAATCGGCTCAAAGAGACCATCGCAGATATTGTATCTCTTCATCTTGGAAACAGGCTTTCCCTCTGCATCAAATGCAAAGCGAACCTTACCTGCGATATCCTTTACACGCGGCACATCTTCTTTATTGGGAATGAGAACCTCTGGCTTTCTGTCATCGAGCTTCGGCTTCTCTTCATTTGAGAACATGATGGATTCGATGGCGTCGGGATGCTTATCGAGGTCCATTCTCGGGGAAACGCTGTCGTCTATGGCAAGGCGGCAGATTTTTGTCATGCGGCGCACGATAGTGTCGTGAACGGCGTCAAGCTCCGCTTCCGTAGCTACGCCGCCGAGTATCAGCTTCTCTCTGTAAGCCTTTATCGGGTCGGCGTTCTTCCATGCCTCGATTTCCTCGGGAGTTCTGTATGTGGAGGAGTCGGAGGGGGAATGTCCCGATACGCGGTATGTTACTACTTCAAGCAGAGCCGGACCCTTGCCGCGGACGAGCAGCTCTTTCTTTCTTGCGAAAGCGTCAATCACTGCGAGCGGGTCATAGCCGTTTACTCTCTCGGCGTGCATCTGCTCGGGGTTGACGCCCGCGCCTATTCTTGCCGCCATCTGCCATGCCATTGTTTCGCCTGCGGTCTGACCGCCCATGCCGTAATGGTTATTGAACACATTGAAGAGAATCGGCAGACCCTCTCCGCTTCCGTTATCCCAGAGCTTCTTTATCTGGTCCATGGCGGACATATTGAGTGCCTCCAGAACAGGACCTCTGCCCATGGCGCCGTCGCCGCAGTTGGCAACGATTATGCCCTTCTTTCTGTTGCTTCTCTTATAGAGAGCCGCGCCGAGAGCGATGGGTGCACTGCCGCCTACTATGGCATTATTCGGGAAGATACCGAAAGGAATAAAGAATGCGTGCATCGAGCCGCCCAGACCTTTATTGAAGCCTGTCGTTCTCGCAAAAACCTCTGCGAGCGCACCGTAGAGCAGGAAGTCGATTGCAAGCTCCTTTGTATTGCCCTTTACTTCCTCTTTGCCCTCTACTACCTTGAGCGTTTCGCCGCCGAGGAAGTTTTTCATCACGTCGTAAAGCTCCGTATCGGAGAGTTTGTTTATTGCGGAGAGACCCTTTGCAAGGATTTCACCGTGGCTTCTGTGCGAGCCGAAGGTGAAGTCGTCTATATCAAGGCAGTAAGCTTCGCCGACAGCGGAAGCTTCCTGACCGATGGAAAGATGCGCGGGACCGGGATTTGTATATTCAACGCCGTTGTAAACGCTCTTTGTCTTTATCTCGTTGAGCATCGTCTCAAATTCGCGGATTATCGCCATGTCGCGATAGATGCGGACGAGATCATCCTTGGAATATATTCTTCTCTCGTCTTCGAGAGAAAGGCTGTACTGACAAACGGGGATATCCTCAAAATGGATATATCCTGCTTCAAAAACTTTTCTGGGGTCTACATATTGACTCTTAGGCATGGTAAATCTCACTTTCCCGACGGGTTTTTCTTGAAACGGTGACCGCCGAATCCGTAATTTTTTATGTTTTATGTAAATTTGTTTTCGCTTAAATCATGAACATCGCTTCGCGGATAACCTCGCATACCGTGGGATGCGGGAACACAAGCTTCTTCACATCGTCCGCGCGCATTTCCTTTTCCACCATCATGGCGGCACCGTAGATTATCTCCGAGGCATAGCTTCCTATCATGTGAACTCCGAGCACCGTTCCGTGCTCCTTATCCGTGATTATCTTGACTATGCCGTCGCCATGCTCGTTTTCGGCGATATATCTGCCGCTGTATTTGAGCGTGACGGAGGTGATTTTTGCATTGAGTCCCTTTGCGGCTATGCTTTCGCTTGTTTCGCCGACGCTTGCCACCTCGGGATTTGTATATATGACGGAGGGGATGGAGAGATAATTTACTCTCTCTCTTGCGCCGAGCATATTGGCTACGGCGACCTCGCCCTCGCGATATGCCGTGTGTGCGAGCATGGACTTGCCGTTTACATCGCCTGCCGCCCATATGCCGGGGATATTTGTCTTGCAGTATTCGTCGGTGACAACGGCACCGCGCTCTGTCTGAACGCCTACCGTCTCAAGTCCGATATCGGCTGTATTTGCACGTCTGCCGATGGAAACGAGAACTTTATCCGCCGAAACCTCGCACTGCTTGCCGTCCAGCTCGTATGCAACCTTGCCGGCGGAAACTCCCGTAACCTTGGCGCCGAGCAGAAATTCCACGCCCTTTGCCTTATAATTGCGGAGGAGAATCTTCGAGATTTCGCTGTCGGTGGGTCCCGCTATATGGTCGAGCATTTCGATAACGGTGACTTTTGTGCCGATGGAATTGAAATACGAAGCCATCTCAAGCCCGATTACACCGCCGCCTATGACTGCGAGGGAAGCGGGTGCTTCTTTCATATCGAGTATCTCGCGGTTTGTCATGGCAAAGCCGGATGCCACGGCTTCGCGAAGCCCGGGTATCGGCGGAACGAAAGCATATGAGCCTGTACATATGAGAAGTTTTGCGCCCTCGTAGCGCTTTCCTGCCGCCTCTACGGCAAAACCGCCGTCGATTTTGCCCGCTATCTTTCCGTATTCGGAAACAACCTCCACGCCTGCCTTTTTCAGCTTCATCTGAATGCCCGAAACGAGCGTTTTTACAACTTTATCTTTTCTTGCCACCACAAACGAGTGGTCTATGGAGGCGTTTTCGGTCTTTACGCCGTAGTCTGCGCCGTGCTTTGCATAGTCGAAAATTTTTGCGCTGTAGAGCAGGGTTTTGGTCGGAACGCAACCCTCGTTGAGACAGACGCCGCCGAGCGCGCGACCCTCGAGGACGAGCGTTTTCATTCCGCTGTGTGCGGCTCTCTCCGCCGCATTATATCCGGCAGGTCCCCCGCCGAGTACAATCAAATCGTACATTGCTATTTCCTTTTCTCAACGGCTTTTATATTTTACGGCATTGCGCTCCCGCCGTTGTGGGGGCTTTGCCGCGCCGTTTTATTTTGCGAGGAGGAGATTAAAGTTTTCGAGATTTGTGCAGAGCTCGCGCAAAAATCTTGCCGCGGGCGCGCCGTCGAGTGCTCTGTGGTCAAATGTGAGCGAGAGCGGTATGCATGGATAGAAAACGGGTGCGCCGCCTACTTCCTTTACGCGCTTTGTCAGCGAGCAGACGCCGAGTATGCCGGTCTGCGGCGGATTTATCACGGGTGTGAAGCTTTCCACGCCCATCGCGCCGAGATTGCTTACGGTGAACGATGCGCCCTTCAGCTTATCGGGGCTTATCGTGCCGCTCTGCGCTTCGGTGATGACGGATTTTGAAGCTTTAGCCAGCTCGGAAAGAGTGAGCTTCTCCGCGCATGCGACTGTGGGAACCATGAGACCGCGCTCCGTATCGACGGCTATGCCGAGATTTACATTATGGAAGAAGCGCATATTCTCGCCGAGGAAATGAGCATTGAGGCTCTTGTGTGCGGGGAGCGTTTTCGCAACGGCGAAGAGAATCATATCGTTTATCGTGATGTTGCCCATGCCCATAGCTTCGCCGTTTGCCTTCATAGCGGCACGCAGCGCGGCCAGACGCTCGGGAACTGTGTTCATACTCATAACAAAAGCCCTCTTTCTGTCATTTGCCGGAAAAACGTCCGGCGGCGATGGTTTGCTGCTGCTATTGTATCATTCTGCGGGGAAGAATGCAATGCGGGGGCAAAACTCCCCCCAAAACGCCGTCAATTTGCAAAAAAAGTTACAATTTTTTCTTGAAAAAGGCCGGTTTCCCATTGACAGCCTTGTTATAATAGAGGTGTAGTATTTTTATGGGTCAGCACTCTGCGGCCCTTTGCGCTAACAATTGCGAATATTGCGATAAAAAGAAAGAGGCATTTGGAACATGACTAAAATCGATATCTTCTCCGGCTTCCTTGGCGCCGGCAAAACCACTCTGATCAAAAAGCTGATCACCGAGGCCTTTGCAGGCCAGCAGGTGGTGCTGATCGAGAACGAGTTCGGCGAGATCGGCATTGACGGCGGCTTTCTGAAGGAAAGCGGCATCCAGATCAACGAGCTGAACGCCGGCTGCATCTGCTGCTCTCTGGTGGGCGATTTCCGTGCCGCTCTGCAGCAGGTGGTGGAGCAGTACCACCCCGACCGCATCGTCATTGAGCCCTCCGGTGTGGGCAAGCTGAGCGATGTCACCCGCGCTGTGGAGGGTGTGGCTGAGCATCTGGATGTGAAGCTGAACAGCTTTGTCACCGTGGCCGATGTCAACAAGGTCAAGATGTATATGAAGAACTTCGGTGAGTTCTATGATG
>OGOZ01002078.1_pt1 | contig 10271 bp, 9 predicted proteins | sample 1552801 | NCBI WGS metagenome assembly OGOZ01 (sample SAMEA2580196, study PRJEB22360) | human gut metagenome | biome: human gut; feature: human-associated habitat; material: faeces | place: Denmark | collected 2008/2010
ATTATCTAGCACTTTGCCACTATCAACATTTACATACGAAAATTCATTATCTTTAAAATCCATTTTAATCACCTATGTTTATTATACTATATAATTATTTGTTTTACTTATAAAGTTGTCATTTAAAGCAATGTTTTATTTGGCAATTTTATTGATATATTTTATTTTGATTACTATACTATTTATGTGGAGGTAATTATGAGTAAAAAGAATATAATTGTTATAGTGATTTTATTACTTGGTTTTGTTTTATTGTTTTTTTGTTTAAAAGATTCTAAGGTGTTGTCTTTTGATAAGGTTAAAATAGTGGAGTCTAAGGCTTCAAAGCTTAAGCTTGTTGATTATAAGAGTGATGTTTTTAATATGAAGGTTCCAGATGGATATAAGGTGGAAAGTGCTGGTACTGGTGTTTATTATGCTATTCATGCTTATGATCCGGATGATTCTAACAATTCAATTTTTTTAATGATTAAGATACAACCATTACTCAAGAGTAATAGTGCTAAAAAATTTTGGAATAATTATTATAATTTAAGTGGGAATGATTCTAGGTATAAGGTATTTAGTGAGGCTGTTGTTTTAGATAATCCAACTACTGAGGGATTTTATAAGAAGTTTAATGATATTGCTAAGTATATGAATAGTGTTGATGCTACTTTCTCTAATTTTAAGTTTCCTGTTTATAGTGATTTTAAAAAGGTTGAAGAGTTTAAAAGTGATGCTTCGATGAAGAGTGTGGCTCTTGATAGTAAAGTTCTAAGAGCAACTTTTACTGGAGATAATAATAAGAAGGGTGAAGGAATGTTTCTTGCTTCAATAGTTAATTTTGGTAATCAGTATCAAGGTGGCTCAGATATTTTATATTATATGGTTTATGATATTATGAGTGTTACTGCGAATGAGAATGATTTTATAGATTATAAGGATATACTTCTTAAGTCTGTTAATTCTATTGAGTTTAGTGATAGTTATGTAAAGAAGACTATTGATGATAATAATGCACAAACTAAGAAGGCAATGGATCTTAATGCTAGTATTCAAAGGGCATTTGATTCTTATATGAGTGCTTGGGAGAGTAGGAGTAAGTCTTATGATATTATGAGTCAAAAACAAAGTGATGCTATACTTGGATATGAAAGAGTTTATGATGTAGAGACTAATGATATTTATAAAGCATATAATGGATTTACTGATGATTATGATGGTGAAAGATATAAGAGTGTTAGTGATGAAATGTATGCTGATAGGGTGTATGGTTATATTGAAAAGTAAATAATTTTATTGATTGGTTTAATTTTTTAAGATATAATAAATATTAATTTGTGTGAGGAGGAGTTTTATGAAAAGAGTAAATAAGTTATTATTTGTTTTACTAATAGGAATATGTAGTCTTTTTGGTATTCATAGTGTAGATGCTAAAAATGATGTAACGCTTAATTTTGGTGGGGCAATTATTCATGATGGTTATGTTGAATATAGCAAGCTAGCAAAAGTACAATTATTTAAGGGTGATGATTTAGTTGTTGGTATTACAAATAATATGATAGTTGATTTAGATGAAGCAGAGTATAAGTTTGTGATTGAGGAAATTGAAGATAATAGTGTTGTTGGTGCGAATGCATCTGTAAAATTAAATATTAATAAATGGTATTATTCTATGACAACAATGGAAGGTGAGTCTAAATCTACATTTAAGTTAGAATCAAGTAAGTTTAATGGAAAATTAGATGTTAAGTTTGAAAGAAGGAATATTGCTTTTAATACAACGATTAAAAATATTTATAATGATATATCATCAAAAGGTGTAATTGATTTGACCAATGGAAAAGAATATGTAATAGATTTTTCAAAAACTGATGAGTTAACAGAAGGATTGAAATCATTTGCAGATTTAGATAAAACACTATATTATAAAAGAGATAATAAAGGGTTATCAATTACAGATAATGAGAGTGAAGCTGTTATAAAGATAGTGGGAAATAGAACAGAAAATAAAGCAATCTTAACTGCAGTAAGTGTTGGAACTAAAAAAAGTGATGTTTTTAAAGGATTTCATATGCAATATACAGGTTCTGCATTGAATTATGATGACCTTGCTGGTGGCGGTATTGCTGGTGATGGAATTGTGCTTGAAACAAGAACTGATTATTATACTAGATGCACTTATGAATTTACATTTAAGTATGTAGAAGATGTAAAAGAATATAAAGTAGTTGCTGGCGCTAATCAAAAGTATTTAATTAATAAGAATAAGAGTGCTAGTTTTAAGATTGATGCTTCTTATGATTTGTTTAAATCTGGTGGTAAGGTTTATGTTGATGATAAGTTAGTTAGTGAAAAAAATTATGTTTCTAAAGAGGGTAGTACTATTATTACTTTTAATGATACTTATCTAAGTGGTTTGTCTATCGGTACTCATAGTTTAAAAGTGGTATTTAGTAATGGCGGTGTTGCTAGCACTAAGTTTGTTATTGGAACTTATGTAGAAAATCCTGATACTGCTGATAATATCTTAGTGAGTTTTGCTACTTTATTTATATCAGTTGTTGGTATAAGTAGTTGTCTTATTTTAAAGAAAAGATTTAATTAGTTCTTGTCATTAAATACATTGTTTTAATTGACAATTGTGTTGCTTGTTGTGTTTTTATATAGTATACTTAATTATAAGAGAACGTTTTGTTCTTATTTAGGAGGAGAAGAATATGAAATTAAAAAAGACATTATTTATGATGTTAATCGCAGTAATTAGTATTTTTGGAATGGCTAGTGTTAGCGCTATGACAATTAGTGAAAATGGGAAATATTCCTTAGTTATGACTGTTGATGGTGATGATTTTGATGCTGTTATTGATGATGAATATGCTAAAATTGTAAGATTTGATGTTGCTGCTGATGAGACTACAGTTAAATTATCTGAGTTGACTAAAGGTATTACTCCATTTAATGGAAAAAATGAATTTTCACATTGGGTAAATAGAGATAAAGTAAAAGTAAATGAAGATTTATCAATAAGTGATTTTACTTCTAGTGGGAACTTTTATAAGTTAAATGGAGAAGAAGTTACTTATAATAATGGTTTAATTCTTACTGCAAAGTTTGAAGGCAAAGCATTAAACGATGGAGATAATTACTATGTATCAATTGATGCGTTTGGTGGAAAAGTAAATGAAAAATCAAAAATATTATTAAAAAGTAAATCATCAGAGTTTACAAAAATTGATTTGAAAAAATATGTGCCAGTAAGAAATGGTTATACTTTTGTTGGATGGGATGTAAATGGAAAGTTTGTTACTTCTATTGACTCAAGTTATTTTGCAAATAGTACTTTAGTTAATGTGACTGCTACATATACAAAGAATACTTTTGAAGGTAATGATAGAGTATTAATATTAGATGCAAATGGTGGAACTATTTCTGGTATGACTTCTAATAGATATGATTATTTAAGTGGAGGAGATTCAGGAACATCTATGTCACTTTTACCATATGTACCAGTAAGAAAAGGATATATTTTTACTGGATGGAACTCTAAAAAGGATGGAAGTGGAAAGAATTATGCTTACATATATTGGAGAAAATGGGATAAAGATGATAAGGATGATCTTGAAAAAAATACTATAATTAATAATTCACTTGGTGCGGAATACTATCAAAATGTAACTTTATATGCTACTTGGAAAAAGGATGCTGGAACTTCTTTGGAAGGAGTAAAGGAAATTACTAGTAGTTCTAAAATTAAAGGGTCAATTACATTTGATACAGAGGTTAGTGATACTTATGTTTTAGATATTAAGTCTATAAATGTTTCAAAGAAATTATCTAATAAAGGTGTTAAGTTTGTTGCAGATATAAATGTTCTTGAAAATGGAGAAGTGGTTAGTATTAGTAATACTAAGATGAGAATTAAAATTGCTTTACCTGAATCTCTAAAGGGATATAATAAGTATGAAGTTGTTTATATTTTGAATAATGAAATTAAAGAAACTATTCCTGCGAAGGTAGAAAATGGATATGTTATATTTGAAACTACTCATTTGAGTGAGTATGGTATTATTGCTAAAAATACTACTGTAGAAAACCCTAATACTGCTGATAATATTTTAGTAAGTTTTGCTACTTTGTTTATATCAGTTGTAGGTATGTCTAGTTGCTTTGTTTTAAAGAAAAGATTTAATTAAGGACCGATTGGTTCTTTTTTAATTGTTATTTAAAAAGTTTGCTAAAACTATTGATTTTTTCTTTTTGTGTGATATAATTTAATTAACCAATTACGTTAATCAAAAAAGGAGGGTTGAATGAATTTAACGTATAAAAATGAAAAGCTTAAGAAAATGTGTGAAAATCCAACACACAATAAAGAATTGGTAAAAAAATATGGCTCTGAAGTGGCTAAAAAATTACCAAGAAGAATTGCAGAATTAAAATCATTTGACTCCTTGAATGATGTTCCAACTTCTTTGCCCCATAGAAGGCATAAATTAAGTGGTGATTTAAAAGAATGTTATGCTATTAATATTACTGGACAATATAGATTAATTTTTAGACAAAAAGATAATAATATAGTAGTGGATGATTTAAGAAAAATAAAAGAAATAGAAATAATGGAGGTGTCTAAACATTATGAGTAAGTTTAAGGAATTTGAAGAATATGTAATTGCACCTGGTGAAACAATTTTGGAATTATTAGAAATTAATTGTATGAGTCAACTTGATTTGGCTGATAAAACTGGTATTAATAAAAAAACAATTAATGAAATAATAAATGGAAAAGCTCCTATAACTACTGCTACTGCGTTGAAGTTAGAGTATGTATTTAATATTCCAGCTAGTTTTTGGAATAATTTAGAAAGTAGATATAGAGAATTATTAGAAAGAAAAAATGATATGGAATCAATAAGAAATGATGTGAAATATTTAGAGAATATTCCATATTCTGAAATGGCAAAACGTAATTGGGATTGTATCGAAAAGACAAGGGATTCGATTGAAAAAGTAATAAATTTGAGAAAGTTTTTTTCTGTTGCATCTCTTTCTTTTGATACTGAACTTAAGAGAAAACTAGCATTTAGAAAAAGTGAACATGAAAATTTTTCGTTTGAATCTTTATATTGTTGGTTAAGGTATGGAGAGATACAATCTAATAAAGAAGAATATAATAAATTTGACATAGATCTTTTAAAGAAAAATGTTAAGGTAATTAGAAATCTTGTTAGTAAACCTTTCTTAGAACAGTATGAAAAAATTAAAAAATTATTAGCGGAATGTGGAGTTGCTTTGATATTTGAACCTCATTTACCGAATACATATGTGAATGGTGTGTCTTATAAGATTACTTGTGATAAGGCAATTATAATGATAAGTGATAGAGGAAAGAAAGATGATATATTATGGTTTACTTTATTTCATGAAATTGCTCATCTTTTAAAACATAGTAAAAAGGAAGTTTTCGTTGATTTAGAGAATAGTGAAAAAAATCAAATTGAAACTGAAGCTGATGAGTTTGCTAAGAATATTTTGATTTCTAAAGATGCATATGAGAGTTTTATTAATAGTAATTCTTTGATTGATGAGAAAATAATTAAAAAATTTTCTAAGGAAAATAATATTTCTACTGGTATATTGGTAGGTAGAATGCAAAAAGATAAAGTTATTGGATGGAATGAGTTCAATAGCTTAATTACAAGAATATAAAAATTAAATAGTAATTTATAATTAAGTAGTGATGATCTAAAATATTTGTATTATACTTGAATTAGGAGAGTGATATTATATGACTATTAATTTGAATTCTGAAAAAATCATTAGTGATATTATTAGTGATTGTGAAGAACTGCTAGATGATACAAATGATGTAAATACTTTTGATGAAAATGATTTATTAAAGGAAATGGATGATTGTTTTGAATATCAAATTAAATCTAGAGGAAGAAAATATTATGAAGATGGTAATGTTGTTTTATGTTGTAAAATAAAGGGTAAGAATAAATACTATGCTAAGGTAAGAGGAAGTGATGAAAAACCTTATATTGTTAGTGTCGAAAATACTTTAGATGATGTTTTATTAAATTGTACTTGTCCTTGTGATTTTCCATGTAAACATGAATATGCAGTATTGATTGCGATTTCTAATCGAGAATACTTTGTGAGTGATTTAAAACCTGAAATTAAAAAGAAAAAAAGTGATTTAAAAAGTGTTTTAGAGTTAATACCTGCGGAAGAAATAAAAGATTATTTATTGTCGTCAAAGAGAATAGATTCTGTATGTTTTGAAATGAATATTTTTGAAAATTATTTTAGAAAATATTATCCTAATCAGGAGTATGAATATTATTATAATAATTTATATAATTCTTTGTCATTAGATAATGGATATGAAGAAATAGTACTTTGATTTTGGTTTAATGGAGTTGATAATATTGTTGCATTATTTCTATGCAATGCAAATTCATCAAAATATGATTTATCTATGCCATATTGCAAAAGTTTATCTTTTACTTTATTTGGTAGTTTATCTAAACCTAAACAACTTTTTTTATCACGTGTATTATTCCATCGTCGTCCAGCTGCTTTATTACAGCCAGAGCTATGGGCAACGCAAACACGCCTGCCGCTCCGAACAGCGATGCTCCTGTCACCATGGCGAGCAGCGTTGCCAGCGGGTGCAATCCCACCTGCTGGCCTACTATCTTGGGCTCGGCGATGTTCCGCACTATGGCTATTATTACATATAATACCAGCAGGCTTATACCAAGGCCCGTCTTGCCTGTCACAAGGCTGACTACCGCCCAAGGGATAAGCACTGTGCCGCAGCCCACTATTGGCAGTATATCCAGAACCGCGATACCCGCCGCCACGCCCCATGAATTGTCAACGCCAATTATCAGCAGCCCTATGGCCAGCTCCGTAAACGTCATCAGCATTATCAGGCCGTAGGAGCGTATATACTTGCCTATGGTCTTTTTCAGCTGGCTCCAGCCGTCCTTCATTACCGCCGAGGCCTTTTCCGGCATTTGGCCGTGTATGAACTTGCCTATGGCTTCCCAGTCCAGCAGTATGAACACGGTGGAAACTATGCATATTATCGTATTGACCAGCTTGCCCGGGACGGACACCGCAAAGTTGCCTACTAACGCCACAGCCTTTGCGGAAAGCGTCTTTATGCTAGCATCTAACGTGGCCAACACCTGATCCATGGCTATGTCTATCTCAATATCCCATCTGGCGAGAAAGGCCGTCATACTTTCCCATATGGACCTAAGCGCGGGCAGCAGTGTGCCGCTCCACGTCCTTGGCGCCATAACTATCATCCTCTGGACAAAGGCCGCTATCTTATCGCAGAGTATTATGCCTAAAAATGCCAGCAGCGTGTATACCAGCACTATCAGAACGATACCCATGAACTTATGCGGAAGATGGCACTTCTTTACCAGCTTATCCAGCAGCGGGTGTATCACAGCCGCCACTATAAAAGCTATGAAGAATGGCAGCAGACTCGACATCATGTATCTGAACAGCACTACCAGCACCGCCAGTATGGCCGTGCAATACGCAAGGTTTATAAGGAATCTTCTCCGGCGCTCAGTCTTTTCCAATTAGCCCTCCCATACACCGCTTCCACGGCGTTATTATTTATTGTATCACGGCCTTGTTTTGCCTGCTGTGAACTAAATTTGAACATTGCCGTTTTTGCAGGCAATATGCCCCGTCCTTTCTCCCCCTGCCCGGTCGATAGGAAGCAAGGCGAATGCCTTACGCTCTCACTTCAAAATGTCACCGTTTATGCACATTTGGAGCACTCTTTTTAATATTCTTTTAACAGTGTAAATGTTATAATTAAATATTATGATATATCGACGCCTATGGAGGGGCATTATGCGGGATTACGTAGTATTCAGCGACGTTTCAAAGTACTATCAGATGGGCCAGATGGTCATAAAGGCCATAGACCATATCAATTTTTCTATTGCCAAAGGGGAATTCTGCATAATCGTAGGCCCATCCGGCGCCGGTAAGACCACGGTGCTGAATATGCTGGGCGGCATGGATACCTGTACCGAGGGCACCATATCCGTGGACGGCACGGTTATAAGCGGCTTCAGTTCAAAGGAGCTTACCACTTACCGCCGCTATGACGTGGGTTTTGTGTTTCAATTCTATAATCTGGTGCAGAACCTCACCGCACTGGAAAACGTAGAATTGGCATCTCAGATATGCAGGGATCCGCTGGACGCAGCTACTGCCGTGCGCGAAGTGGGCCTTGAGGACCGTATGGACAACTTCCCCAGTCAGCTTTCCGGAGGCGAACAGCAGCGCATATCCATTGCCCGCGCATTGGCCAAAAACCCCAAGCTTCTGCTTTGCGATGAACCTACCGGTGCGCTGGATTACGTCACCGGTAAGTCCATACTGAAGCTTTTGCAGGATACCTGCCGCCAGAAGGGCGTTACCGTGGTTGTGATAACCCACAACAGCGCCCTCACCCCCATGGCGGACCACGTTATACATATAAAAAACGGCACCGTTGCCCATGAGGAATACAACAACAACCCAACTCCGGTAGAAAGCATAGAATGGTAGCCGCATCTTATAAAAAACGCAGAGGAAAGGAGACGGTACTGTGACTGCCTTAAGAAAAGATCTCATAAGGGAAATAAAAAACAGCAAAAACCGTTTTCTTTCCATAGCCATACTCATAGCTCTCGCCGTAGCGTTTCTCTCCGGTCTCAAGGCCACAGCGCCGGATATGAAAAACACCGGCGATGAATATCTGGATAAGCAGCAGCTCATGGATATACAGGTGCTCTCCACCCTCGGCCTGACCAAAGACGACATTAAAGCCCTGGGGGCGCAGGACAACATAGAGCGGGCTGTAGTCGCGTACTGCATAGACGCATGGGCCGGCGACACAGTCGCAAAGGTGTATTCCATAACAGACGGCATGAATCTGCTCACAGTCACCTCCGGCAGAATGCCGGAAAGCCCCGACGAGTGTATTGTAGACAAAAACCTGCTGGAAAAAATGAAAATTTCGGTGGGAGACAGCATAACCATAGACCCCGGCGACGACTACGAGGACTGCCTCACACACAAGAATTTCACCATAGTAGGCACCGCCGTCAGCCCTTACTACATCAGCGTGGAGCGCGGCTCCGCTTCGATCGGCTCCGGCAATGTAAGAGCGTATGTATATCTTCCCGAAGGTGCATTTGACCTGGATTACTACACCGTTGCCTACGCCAAGGTAGAGGGCGCGGAGGCCCTCACCTCCTTCACAGACGAATACGACGACTATATTGATGACGTTATAGATTCCCTTGAGGACTTCGGCAACAAGAGGGCAAAGCTCCGCTACGATGACATAATAGACGAAGCCACGGAAAAGATCGACGATGCTCAAAAGGAGCTGGACGACAAGGAAAAAGAAGCGGACGAAAAGCTCTCCGACGCGGAGCAGGAGCTTAAAGATGCCCGCAGAAAGCTGGATAAGGGCTGGCGGGAATACCGGGACGGCAAGAAGGAGCTGGAGGAATCCCTCCCAAAGCTGTGCGATGCGGAGTGCGAACTTGCCGACGCCCGTCAGGAACTAATAGAGGGCGAGCAGGAATACCAAAAGGGCCTTGACGAATACAATTCCGGCTATGCCCAGTACGCCGAAAACAAGCGCAAGCTGGACGAGTCCTATGCGAAGCTCTCCGCCGCAAAGCAGCAGCTTGACGCGGCAAAGAAGATACCCGACCAGATTTCCCAGCTGGAAAGTGATATTGACTCTCTTAAAGCGCAGAAGAAATTGCTTGATCCCAGCGACCAGGAGTATACAGCTAAGATAGCGGAGATAGATGCGCAGATAGCAAAGCTTTCCGCACAGAAGGCCGCCCTTGAAAGCGTCAGCATGCCTGAGGACAAAATAGCCGCCGCTCAAGCTGATATAGACGCCGGCATGGCGGAATACAACGCCGGAAAGCAGGAGCTGGACGCGGCGAAGGCCCAGCTTGACGCCGCAAAAAAGAAGCTGGACGAGGGCTATGAGGAGCTTCAGGATGGCAAAAGGAAATATCGCGAGGGCGTGGAGGAGCTTCAGGACGGCTGGAAAAAGTATTACGAGGGCATAGACGAGCTGCCCAAGGCCTATAAGAAGCTCAAGGACGGCGAAAAGGAATACGCCGACGGCCTCGAGGAATACGAGGACGCGAAGCGGGAGGCCGAGGAAAAGATAGCGGACGCCAAGAAGAAGCTGGCGGGCGCACGGCGCCAGGGAGCCGATCCGTAGCACA